>UMJY01005884.1_pt1 | contig 10436 bp, 9 predicted proteins | sample 1966191 | NCBI WGS metagenome assembly UMJY01 (sample SAMEA4836161, study PRJEB28245) | human gut metagenome | biome: gut microbiome; material: fecal sample | place: Denmark | collected 2008 | reverse complement strand
GGGGCGCTTGGTCTTGTGGTCGGTGACACACTGGGCGCTCCAGCCGCCGCGCTGGCTGGGGTAAACCACGAACAACGCGTCCGTCTTGTACAGGCCGTTCTTCCACGGCAGATAGCAGGGCAGCACCACGATGCCGTCCCGGGAGTTTTTGTAAGCCTGCTGCACCTTTTCGTCGGCGCGGTTCACGGCGTTGGCGCTGGCGATCTGGTTTTCCAAGATCTGCTTTGCCACGGCCACCGCCTTGAAAAAGCAGGTGTCCTGATCCTCTTTGGAGTCCCACACCGGGTTAAAAAAGCCAATGGCATCGCACAGGCTGTTCTGCTCGCCGGTGTTATCGTTGAGGTCCAGCGGCTGGATGAAGTTCTCGTCAATAAGCCGGGCCTGACGCTCACCCACAAGGCCGGGGCCCAGCACCCGCCACAGCAGGCCGAGGGCCGCATAGGGCACGCCATTGGGGCGGTACTCCCGGGGCTCCTGATGATGGTCGAACATGCCATAGCCCACATCGTACACGATGCCGTCAAAGCCGTCCGGCACCACAAAGCCGCGGGTGATCTTGATATCCGGGCGCAAAATTTGCAGCAGGGCAGTGGCAAACACATCGTCGGCGTGGAACTTGCCGGCGTGGGTGAAGCCGTTTGCAGGAATTTTCATAGATGTACCTCGTTCCCAATAAAATGTCTGGCAACAGTATAGCACACTTTGCAGAAAGGGACAACGAAAAGCCCCGGAACGGGCACGCCATTCCGGGGCTGTTTGAGCGTATTCTTACTTTTTCTTTGTGGTGCGTGCCTTTTTAGCGGCAGGAGCGGCGGGCTTTTCCGCCGGGGTGGTCTCCGGCTCGCCCAAAGCCAGAATGTTGGTCAGCTCCTTCTGCACGGCGGCGTTGTTGTCGTCGGTGACGGCCAGCACATCGGAGTAGAACTGCTCCATGCCCTCGCGGGTGGAGAAGGTGGCAACGTACATCTGGTTGCCCATGGCGCCGCTCAGCGCGTCCGGCATGCGGTCCACCATGCGTATGTTCTGCTGGTACTTCTGCATGATCTGCTCGTGGCTGTACACAAAGTGCTTGCCGTCGCGGCGGCCTGCAAACGGGCAGTAGAAGTGCTCGCCCACCGGCATATCGGTGCCGCCAAAGGCGATCATGTCCGCCCAGATCTTATACACGTTGGTGGAGCGGGCAAAGTTGATCATGTCCGGGGTGAAGCCGCCGCAGGGGCGCATGTTGACCTCCAGCGCCACGATCTGGCCCTTTTTGCCCATGCTGGCCTGATTCTCGGTCATGCGGAAGAACTCAAAGTGGATGAAGCGGCTCTTCACGCCAAAGCTCTTGACGGCGGCACGGCCTGCAGCGCGGGTGTCCTCGGGCAGGTCCTTGATGATGTAGTAGATGGAGTTGTCGTTGTCGTTGACGATATCCATGATGGACATGGGGCTGACGTTGCCGGCCTCAAAGATGGGGTTGCCGTTGGCATCGATGATGGCATCGTAGCTGTTCACCTCGGCCCGGACGAACTCCTCCATGATGTACTCCACATCCGGGTGATGGGCCGTCTTCTGCACGAGGAACTTTTTCAGGTCCTCGTCGCTGGACAGCTTGTGGGTATCGGATGCGCCCACGCCGTTATCCGGCTTTACAACCACCGGGTAGCCCACCTCGTCGATGAACTTCCGGCAGCCCTCGTAATCGTCCACCATGTGGTAGCGTGCGGTGGCGATGCCGGCCTTCTGGTAATACTCCTTCATCTTGCTCTTGTACTTGATGCGGGGCATATCGGAGGTCTGGAAGCCGGAGGTGATGTGGAAATCGGTGCGCAGGGCTGCGTCCCGCTCCAGCCAGTATTCATTGTTGGACTCCAGCCAGTCGATGCGGCCATACTTGAAGGCAAAGAAGGCCACGGCGCGGTAGACCTCGTCGTAGTTTTCCAGACTGCCCACCTTGTAGTACTCGTTCAGGCTGTCCTTCAGCTCTGGCTTCAGCTCATCGTAGGGCTGGTCGCCGATGCCCAGCACGTTCATGCCGTTGTTTTTCAGCTCACGGCAGAACTGCCAGTAGTTGGTGGGGAAGTTGGGCGAAATAAAAATGAAATTCTGCATGGTTTTACGATTCCTCTTTCCTCTATAAGAAAACCCTCTCAGTCAACGCTTACAGCGTTGCCAGATTCCCCTTTTTGTCGCTTACGCGACATCTTCCCCCGACCGGGGGAAGTCTTTCCTCGAAAGGGGGAGCTTATTTGCTACAAACCGTCAGATGCATCAAAGCTCGCCCTTCGGGAGAGCTGGCGCGTCAGCGCCTGAGAGGGTTTGTTTTACTGCTCGCCCAGAATATACGGCATGTAATATGCAGTCTGCTTATACCACCAGTTCCAGTCGTGGTTCACATCGTGGCCCCACAGGTCTACCCAGATGGGGATGTTCTTGGCCTCGAAGATGCGCTTGAGGAACCATGTGGTGTCCGGCTGCTCCCAGTCGCCCTGACCGCAGCAGATGACCGCCTTCTGGCTACGGAACAGCTGCATATAGGGGTGATCCTCCGGGAAGTTCTTCATGTAGTCCACGGGCGAGTTCATGTACACCAGCTCGTCCATATAATTGCCGAAGCCATAGTGGGCCGTGTAGATGCCGCTGAGGGCCAGACAGCCGCAGAACACATCCGGGCGGCGCAGGTACAGGTTGACCGCATGGGTAGCGCCCAGACTGCAGCCAAAGGCAATGACACCGGGCAGGTCGTCCCAGCCGTTGCGCTCCTTGGCCAGATACTGGATCTTGGGCACAGCCTCCTCCACGATATAGCGCAGCCACTGCTCATAGCGGCGGATGCGCCAATAAGGGTCGCCCTGCGTGTCGGACCAGGTCTCCTTGTCCATGGTATCAATGGAGATCACCATGATCTTACCAGCATCGATCCACGGGGCAAGGGTGTCGGCCATGTGGAAGTTCTCAAAATCGAAGAAGCGGCCATCCTGACAGGGGATGTACAGCATCGGGCGGCCTGCGTGGCCGTAAATTTTGCACTCCATGTCGCGGCCCAGCGCCGGGCTGTAGTCCTTAAAATACTGCATTTCCATGGTGTTTCCTCCTTTTAGGGTTTACTCCTCCACCTCATACATCAGAGTATGGAACATAAAGGGCAGCTGTTTTTCCCAGCTGGCTTCGCTGTGGGTGCCGCCGGGCACGATGCGGCTGGTAAGGTGGATGCCCCGGGTCATGACCTTTGCGCACATCTCTGCAAAGCCGCTGCGCATGCCCTCGTGGTTGCCCATCTCGCGGGAGCCGTAGTCCATGTACAGCACGGTGCCCGGCTCCAGCTTTGCGCGGCCCACAAGGCCGGAAAGCTTTTCCGGCGACACCCAGATGGACGGCGACAGCGCCGCCGCACGGCTGAAAGTGTCGTTGTACTGCAAAAGGGCGTACAGGCTCATCAGGCCGCCCATACTGCTGCCGCCGATGAAGGTGTGCTCCCAGTCGGGCAGGGTGCGGAAGTTGCGGTCGATGAAGGGTTTGAACCGGTGGATATACCAGCTCATGGTGGCCTGACCCGTGCCGTCGAAGTGGCCGAACTGCGGGTCGTCGAACCGGTAGGGCGAATACTCCACCAGCCGTTCGTTGTTGGCTCCGGCGTTGCACTCCACCGCCGCCACGATCAGCGGGGTGTCGGTGTAGTCCAGATAATCGGCCATGCCCCAGCTTTTGCCAAAGGTGGCATCCTCGTCAAAAAAGACGTTCTGGCCGTCGAACATATACAGCACCGGATACCGGCGGTCGGGGTCAGCTTCATACATCGTGGGCAGATAAACATATACTCTGCGCTGCTCGGTGCCGTTGACGGCAGGGTAGCTCACGCTCCATTTTTTGACCATGGGTCCATTCCTCTCAATCTTTCCCGCACGCCTGCCGCAATGCAGGCCGCTGTTCTGTTTTCAGTTTAGCACTGCAGGGCACAGAAAGCAATTGCGCCGGGAAATTTTGGAGGTTTGACGGAGAGGGCGAGGACGTTATCCTAATATACGGCAAACGCCGCCGAGCGGAGGCCTGGCGGCGTTTGCTGCTATTCTGAATAAAAAGGTTCTCTCCGGAGAATCGGGATCAGTTCTTTTTCTCAACAGGCACGATCCAGCCCTTGGTATCGGGGATCTTGCCCCACTGCATACCGGTCATGGTGTCGTACAGCTTCTGGGTGACAGGGCCGATCTTGCCGTCGCCGATGTAGGCGTGCTCGCCCTTCCAGACCAGCTCCTTGACGGGGGAGACGACAGCGGCGGTACCGGTGCCGAACACCTCTTCCAGCTTGCCTTCGCGGGCAGCAGCCATGATGTCGGCAATGGCGATCTTGCCCTCAACGACCTCATAGCCCCAGTCCTTCAGCAGCTCGATGCAGCTGCGGCGGGTAACGCCGGGCAGAACGGTGCCGACGGTAGCAGCGGTGTACACCTTGCCGTCGATCTTGAACATGATGTTCATGCTGCCAACTTCCTCGACGTACTTCTTCTCGACGCCGTCCAGCCACAGCACCTGTGCGTAGCCCTGCTCCTCGGCCAGCTCACCGGCCTTGATGGAAGCAGCGTAGTTGCCGCCGCACTTGGTGAAGCCGGTCAGGCCGGGAGCGGCACGGATGTACTCGTCTTCCACGTAGATGCGGACGGGGTTGATGCCCTCGGCATAGTAAGCGCCCGAGGGAGCGCAGATGATGCAGAAAATGTAGTGCTTGGAAGCGTGCACGCCCAGACCTACGTCATTTGCGAACACGAAGGGACGGATGTACAGGGAAGCACCGTCGGAATGGGGCACCCAGTCACGGTCCACATCCACCAGCGTCTCAACGGCCTGAATGTAGTCCTCCACAGGGATCTTGGGGATGCACAGACGGTCGGCGGAGTCCTGGAAACGCTTTGCGTTGCAGTCCGGGCGGAACAGCTGGACGGTATCATCGGCCGTGCGGTATGCCTTCATGCCCTCAAAGATCTCCTGAGCGTAGTGGAACACGACAGTAGCCGGGTCCAGTTCAAAGGGGCCGTAGGGGACAATGCGGGCATCGTGCCAGCCTTCGCCCTCGGTGTAATCCATCACGAACATATGGTCGGTGAACTTCTTGCCAAAACCCAGATTGCTCTCGTCAGGCTTTGCCTTTGGAGCAGTGGTACGGGTGATCTTGATATCCAACATGATTTATTTTCCCTCTTTCCTGATCTCGGGCGCAGCGAGTAAAAATGCGCCCGCAAACACCGAATGTTGTTTTCTATTATAATAATATGAATGTGATTTACAAGGAAACGAAAAATCTTTCATCTTTGGACAGGTTAAGTTGCGCTAAATTGCCTGCTTTTCCATGTGCAAACTGCCCAAAATATGATACAATGAGGGCATAAGCCGGATCTTACAGGCTCAGAAAGGAGCTTTTGCACAATGATAAAAGGTGTTATTTTTGATATGGACGGGCTGATGTTCGACACCGAGCGCATCTGGGCCACCCTGTGGAAGCCCGCACTGGCCACACTGGGCCTTCCTTATAAGGAAGGGCTGGACGCTGCCGCGCGCGGCTCGGCAGGCGATTCCATGCGGGCCGTGCTGCGCCGCTTCTACGGCCCGGACTGCGACACCGATGCCATCATGGATGCCCTGCACGCGCAGGCGGAGACGGCCTTTCAGGCACCGCCGCCCAAAAAGCCGGGTCTGGATGAACTGATTGCCTATCTGGAAGCGCAGCACATTCCCATGGTGGTGGCTTCCTCCAGCCGGATGGCGTCCATCCTGCGGCACCTCAACAACTGGCATATGACCAGCCACTTCAAGGCCCTCATCTCCGGCGAGCAGTTCACCTCGTCAAAGCCCGACCCGGAGATCTTCCTCACCGCGGCCAAGGCGCTGGGCACAGCCCCGGCCGAAACGCTGGTGCTGGAGGACAGCTACAACGGCGTGCGCGCCGGTGCGCGGGGCGGCTTTGTCACCGTGATGGTGCCGGACCTTGCCCCCGCCGACGACGAGATGCGCCGTCTGTACACCGCCGAGTGCAAAGACCTGCGCGAGGTGAAAAAGATGCTGGAGGAGAGGAAGCTTCTTTCCGAAACCTGAAATATACAGTTGGTCTTTTACATTTTCACGCTAAAATAGCGGAGAACATCCTCAAGGAAGTCTTTGCCCGCCTTATGCTGTACATCTTTGCAGACAATTTATCCTTAGAAATGTGTCTCCACCTGTTCTTCTTTTGCAACAGACCTTTTACCGGACGGTTTCGACATCCGAGTGTTCCAATACATGATCCGTAAAATCCACACCGATGCCCGGCGTTTCCGGTGCAGTGAAATAGCCATCCACCAGCTGGATGACCGGCGTATCCGCGGCTTTTATCTGCTGGCCGTCGATCTCCACAGTGCCGGAGGTAGGGGAGTCCAGCTGCGAGATGATGCGCAGCAGAGTGCTTTTGCCGCAGCCGGAGCAGCCTAAATTCAGCGCAAATCATGCCAAGTCAGCGTATTTTCAGCGTAAATCCCGGAAAGTCAGCGTAAATAATATAAATGATGCCCGCCCAGCTGTGGAAAAGCCACAGTGGGCGGGCATTTTGCTTTTTAATCCAGATATCGGTTCATCAGGCTCAATACGATGCCAAGTCCTGCCGGGAGACTTTTCAGGTCTACCCACTCGGCACGGGTGTGGGCGCCGGCACCTTTTACGGTGCCAATGGTATTGGCCAGAACATTGCGCGAGAGAGGAATGTTGGCATCGGTGGAATAGGGACCAAGATCCAGTTCGCCCTCATAATACTGCCGGATGCAGGCGGCGTTTTCTGATGTCCACTTTTTCAGCTCGGTCTTGTCTCCATCGCCGCAGCCCGGGCGAACGCCCAGCACTTCCAGATTGATCTTTTTGCCCTTGGCGCGGAATTCATTCACCACCCGGTTCAGTTCCCCCTTCATGACCTGCAGGCACGCTTCACTGGCAGAGCGGTACTCGTACAGCAGGGTAACTTCCTGTGCAATGGAATTGACTGTGCTGCCGCCCTCAATGCGGCCCACATTGTAGGTGGTGTATTCCTGCTGCGGCGGGATGATCCGGTACAGCTCGTGAATGATCTCGGCAGCGATCTGAATCGCGTTGTCTTTGCCGAAGTCCAGATAGGAGTGCCCGCCGGGGCACTGCACCTGCATCCGGTAGCGGTGGGAGCCTACGGCGATGCTGGTACACTGGGACATATAACCGTCGAAGGAATAAAACCTCCTGATACGGTCGCCGTAGTTATTGAAGATCTCCTTGCAGCCCTTCAGATTGCCAAGACCTTCTTCGCAGCTGTTGGCCACGATCATCAGACCGGTGTGCAACCGGTCTTTGTGCTGCACCAGAAAGCGGGTGGCTAGCATCAGGTTCACCAGATTGGCAGTGTCATCGCCGATGCCGGGTGCCCGCAGGATGTCGCCGTCACGGCGCATAGGCAATTCTTCCGTGTCATTGAACACCACGTCCATGTGAGCCATCATCACGGTGATCTCATCGTACCGATCACAGCTGAACTTGCAGATTACGTTTTGGGCTTCATCGATCCACACCTCGTTGCAGCCCTCGTGCTCGAACCACTTTTTGCAGAACGCAGCGCGCTTTTCCTCGTGGTGGCTGGGGGCCGGGATGCGGCCCAGCGTCATGAGCAGTTCTGCCTGTTCATCCTTGCAGGACGCTATAAACCGATCCAGCTCTTCTTTTTCGATCATACAGTTTCCTCCGTTTCACATAGCAGCCGTACCACCGCAAAAAGGAGCAGAGCTGTGGTTGGTCAGCTCTGCTCCTTTGCAGAATGGGGGTCTCCGGTTATGCAGGTTATTCTTCGGGGATAGTCACATCATTTTCCAGATCCGCGCCGTTGGAAGCAATGAGCTTTTTATAGTAGTAGAAGGACTTCTTGCGCAGGCGCTTGCCGGTGCCTTTGCCGTAGTCATCCTGATCCACATAGATCATGCCGTAGCGCTTGGTCATCTCGGAAGTGCCGGAAGAGATCAGGTCGATGGGGCCCCACCATGCGTAGCCGAACACGTCCACGCCATCTGCGATCGCCTCCCGCAGCTGCTCCACATGGGCGCGCATGTAGTCGATGCGGTAGTCGTCCTGGATCTGCCCCTTTTCATCAAAGTGATCCACAGCTCCCAGACCGTTCTCGGAGATGAAGATGGGCTTGTGGTAGCGGTCATAAATGCGGTTCAGGGTGATGCGGAAGCCGATGGGGTCGATGGTCCAGCCCCAATCGGACTTGGGCAGGTAGGGGTTCTTGATATCGGACAACAGACGGCCGATGGGCTGCGGCACCGGGCTGCCCTTATAGCGCATGATGTAGGTCATGTAGTAGCTGATGGTAATGAAGTCCACCGCACCCTCTTTGAGGATCTTCGTATCATCCTTGCCCATCTCGATGTGGATGTTGTTCTCATCAAAGAAGCGCTGCATATAGTAGGGATACTCACCGGTGGCCTGCACATCGGTGAAGAACCAGTTGAAGTGATCCTCGAACATGACCTGCAGCTGATCCTCGGGCTTCGGGGACTCGGCGTAGTTCTCCAGACGGCAGAGCATGTTGCCCATCTTGGCATCCGGGTCGATCTCGTGCAGCTTTTTCGTTGCCAGTGCGCTTGCCACGAACTGGTTGTGCACAGCCTGGAACTTCTCCTGCCAGTGGCCCAGATAGGGGTTGCAGCTGCTGGGTTCCGGTGCACCGTCAAAGATGACGCCGCTGCTGGTAAAGGGGTTGGACAACACATTGTTGATCTCGTTGAAGGTGAGCCAATACTTAACTTTGCCCTTGTAGCGGCGGATGACCGTCTCGGCATACTTTTCAAAGGCCTCTACGGTGTGGCGGCTGAGGAAGCCGCCGTACTCCTCGGCCAGATGCAGCGGAGTATCAAAATGGGACAGGGTGACCAGCGGCTCAATGCCGTACTTGTGCAGCTCGTCGAACACTGCATCGTAGAACTTCAGGCCCTCTTCGTTGGGGATGGCATCATCACCGTTGGGGAAGATGCGGCTCCAGCTGATGCTCATGCGGAACACCTTGAAGCCCATCTCGGCGAACAGCTTGATATCATCCTTATAGGTATGATAGAAATCGATGCCGCGGCGCTTGGGCAGCTCCCAATTTTCCGGGTGAGCCTTCATGTCCTCCACCATTTCCTTGGAGGCTGCATTGTGGGGCACATGCACATCAAAGGTGCCCTCGGTATCACGGATCTGTTTGGTGATCAGGCGGGCGAAGTCTGAAGTAGCCGGACCTCGACCGCCCTCGTTCCATGCGCCTTCGATCTGGTTGGCGGCGGTGGAGCCGCCCCAGAGAAATCCTTCCGGGAATGTCTTTGCCATGGTTCAGTCTCCTTTCTTATTCAGCAGCATCTTGACGATGGGCAGCAGTTTCTGGGTCATGCGCAGCTCGGTGGTGATGGTCATGACCGTATCCTGCGCATGGACGAACAGCAGGGAGTACTCCATGCTCTCACCGCTGACCTGACTCTGAATGACCTCGGTCTGGGCGTTGTGTGCCTTGACGATCAGAGCTTCTGCCTCTTCCAGCAGCTTGTCCACCTCGTCCAGCTTGCCCTCGGCCATAGCGGCCAGTGCTTCGTCGATCTTGTCGCGGCCATCGCCTGCGTTCATGATGACTTCCATCGCCACCATATTGATATCGCGCTTTTCGTTTTCTTCCATAGGATGTTACCTCGCCTTCATTTTCCCTCTTATCTTACCAGAAATAATTATGCCTTTGCTGCAGCCTTGGCAGCCTTCTTGGCGGCCTTGGCGGCTTCGCGCTCGGCTTCCTTCTTGCATTCTGCTTTGTCCGCTGCCTTAAAGAACGGATACCAGATCAGCGCAGCCAGCACGAAGTTGATGCAGATCAGCAGAACGTTGCGCCAGTCACCGCCGGACATGAAGAAGGCAGACACGGCGTTGGGGGCAAAGTTCATATCGAAGTTGACGTAGTTGATGGTGCCCCAGCCCATGGCGAACCACAGGTAGGAGAAGCCGGGCAGGATGATGGCGATGAGCACGGTGGGGATCAGCATAAAGGGGTTGCCGACGACTGCACCGTACTGCAAAGGCTCGTTGATGTTGAAGATGGAGGGCACCAGCGTAGCCTTGCCCAGCAGACGGAACTTCTTGGATTTTGCACGCAGCATGAACAGTGCCAGCGGAAGGGTAGCGCCCTGACCGCCGATGTGGTGATAACGGCTGAAACCGTAAGCGTAGATATTCTTGGGCGCAAGGCCGGCAGCTACCAGTTCTGCATTCTCAGCAATAGCAGCCTGAGTAATGCTGCGGGTAACAGGGGTAAACACCCAGCCGGAGACACCGAAGAAGTAGAACACATTCTGCAGGAACACGATTATAATGACGCCAGGTGCGCTCTGTGCAAAGCTGGTAACCGGCTTCATGAGGACCTGCACCATGGCAAACACATCGATCTTTGCAAC
>UMJY01033899.1_pt1 | contig 10475 bp, 5 predicted proteins | sample 1966191 | NCBI WGS metagenome assembly UMJY01 (sample SAMEA4836161, study PRJEB28245) | human gut metagenome | biome: gut microbiome; material: fecal sample | place: Denmark | collected 2008 | reverse complement strand
ATCGCCCCCGCCGATTACACGCGGGGCGACCTGAAACGGCAGGTGGCAGCGGTAATAAAACCGGCCGTGGCGACATACCGCTTCCAGACCCTCGGCGAGTTCCGGGCATTGCTGTCCTTATATAATATAGGTATAGAGGAAGTCCGGGGAGAGCGGAACGGAACCCCCTACCGGGGATTGCTCTACACGCTGCTGGACGAGAACGGGGACAAGGCAGTGGCCGCGCCGCTCAAATCCTCACTGTTCGGTAAAGAGGTCGGGTATGACGGGCTGGAACGGCACATGGAGCGCAACGCCGAACGGTTCGGGAAGGACGACACGAGGAGGCAAATCCGTGGCCGGGTCGATAAAGCGCTTCGGGGAGAACCCACGGAGGAAGAACTGCGCGAACGCCTGCGGGGAGCCCGGGTGGATCTCTACATACGACGCAACGAAAACGGCCGCATCGTGGGTGTGACCTTCATTGACCACGAAACACGGACGGTCGTGAACGGATCACGGCTGGGAAAGGCATACTCGGCCAACGCCTTCGAGCTGCGCTTCGGCGGAAAACGGAATCCCGGGGAAAACACGAGGGGCTTGTCCCCGAAACAAGCGCCTGCCGGACAGGACGGGCAACGGAAGCGGAATACCTCACGACGGAGGAAAGTATAACATCTCAATTATCATTCATTTATTAAATCTTACGGTTATGCAACAGGAAGACGACCTTCGGGGTCTTGCTAAAACAATGGATTTCATGCGGGCATTGAGTATCTTGTTCGTGGTTATCAACATCTACTGGTTCTGCTACGGGCAGATACGGGAATGGGGAATCAATATCGGCGTGGTCGATAGGATTCTGCTGAACTTCGACCGCACCGCGGGGCTGTTCCGGAATATACTATGGACGAAACTTTTCGCCGTCGTGTTCCTCGCCCTTTCATGCCTCGGGACAAAAGGAGTAAAAGAGGAGAAAATTACCTGGCGGAAAATCACGGCATCGCTGGCCACGGGAGGCGTGCTGTTCTTCTTCAACTGGTGGCTGCTGGACTTGCCGCTGCTGGCGGTGGCGAACGCGGCTTTCTACATACTGACCCTATCGGCCGGGTATATCTGCCTCTTGATGGGCGGCGTGTGGATGTCCCGCCTGCTGAAGAACAATCTCATGGATGACCCTTTCAACAACGAGAACGAATCATTCCAGCAGGAAACACGCCTGATCGAGAACGAGTACTCCATAAATCTGCCGACGAAATTTTACTATAACAAACAGTGGAACAACGGGTTCGCCAATGTCGTAAACCCGCAAAGGGCTTGCATCTGCATGGGAAGCCCGGGCAGCGGAAAGAGTTATTGTGTTGTAAACCAGTTTATTAAACAGCAAATCGAAAAGGGCTATACCCAATACATTTATGACTACAAGTTTCCCGATCTTTCGGAAATCGCCTACAACCACCTGCTGAATCACCAGAAAGGTTACAAGAAAATCCCGACTTTCTACGTCATAAATTTCGATGACCCGCGCCGCTCGCACCGCTGTAACCCCATTCACCCGGACTTCATGACCGATATTTCGGACGCCTACGAGAGCGCCTATACCATCATGCTCAACCTGAACCGAAGCTGGGTGCAGAAGCAGGGCGATTTTTTTGTGGAAAGCCCCATTATCCTTTTCGCGGCCGTGATCTGGTTCCTGCGCATCTACGACAACGGGCGGTATTGTACCTTCCCGCACGCCATCGAGTTCCTGAACAAGCGGTACGAGGATATTTTCCCGATTCTGACATCCTACCCGGAACTCGAAAACTACCTCAGCCCCTTTATGGATGCCTGGCTCGGAGGCGCTCAAGACCAGCTCCAGGGCCAGATAGCATCGGCCAAAATTCCGCTTTCCCGCATGATTTCGCCCCAGCTATATTGGGTCATGTCGGGCGATGACTTCACGCTCGACATCAATAACCCGGACGATCCCAAGATACTCTGCGTGGGGAACAATCCCGACAGGCAAAACATTTACGGAGCGGCTTTGGGATTGTATAATTCCCGGATTGTCAAGCTCATAAATAAGAAAGGCCAGCTCAAATCGGGCATCATCATCGACGAGTTGCCGACAATCTACTTCAAAGGACTCGACAACCTGATCGCCACGGCCAGAAGCAACAAGGTCGCCGTGCTGCTGTGCTTCCAGGATTTTTCACAGTTGAAGAGGGACTACGGGGACAAGGAGGCCGCCGTCGTGATGAACACGGTGGGCAACATCTTCTCCGGACAGGTCGTAGGTGAAACGGCCAAGACACTCTCGGAACGGTTCGGTAAGGTATTGCAGAAGCGGCAGAGCATGACGTTGAGCCGCAGCGACAAATCGACATCCATATCCACGCAGCTGGACAGCCTGATCCCGGCCTCGAAGATCTCGACGCTCACGCAGGGAATGTTCGTCGGGGCCGTGGCGGACAATTTCGACGAGCGTATCGAGCAGAAGATTTTCCACTGCGAGATTGTCGTGGACAACGAAAAAGTGAAAGCGGAAACGGCCCGGTACAAGAAGATACCACAAATTACCGACTTCACGGACGAGAACGGGACGGATCACATGAAACAGGTCGTGCAGGAAAACTACGAACGTATCAAGGCAGAGGCCGGCCGCATCGTTGCCGAGGAACTGGAACGTATCAAGAACGACCCGGTGCTTTGTAAGTTATTACCGGAATAGATAAATTTAAATATCCCCAAAATAATTTTGATGTAGAAAGAGAATAAATCAATTGAATCCTGTTGATTTATTCTCTTGTCATTCAATTATCTATTGTTGCAACTAAACTTTCTGCAACTGCATCATGAATTTTTTGCAAAAGTTCCTTGATTTTAGTCTTTTGCTCCTCTTCAAAATCTTTAAATTCAGGCTCTTCAACAGTATTATTTTCCATCAACTGATGAAGCATCAATAAATAATTAAAAGGCTCGACAGTTGTGCCGTTTTGAATATTTACTACTATATCACCTTGTTCATTCTTGTCAAAAAAAAGTTTCATATTTATCTATATTTTTTTAAATTGTATTTTTTAACTCTTTTTTTGATAGATGGCTTTCCTCCATCTGTAATATTTGCTATCCAATCCAATACAGGAATTTCTTCAATATGTCCTTCCAATGGAGCGGATTGGATCTTTATTGTTCCTCCATCATTATTACAATAGATAATGGTTTGGGCATCAGCCATCATCGGTATAGTAGCATTATGAGATACCAAAATAATTTGTTTCCTACTTTTTACTTGTTTAATAGCTTTTACAAGCCCTTCGTTGATATAAGTTGTAGCCAAGTTATCTTCAGGCTGATCAATGATAACAGGTGCTATATCTTCAATATAGCCAAATACTAAATCTAAAAGAACTGAAGTTTTCCATCCCGCACTTAAAGAATCAAAATCACGTCCCTCTTTAGTCGTTATTTTATATGTAGTTTTATTTTCCTCATAAAGTTTCTCACAAACTTTATTTATAAAACCATCATACCCATCAACTTTTGGCCGTTGTTTGTAGTTACATTTAAATATAGCCCCCGGAGTAATAGCCTCAAATGTTGTAACAGGACTTTTAAGAAAAAAATTGAATGTATCCAGAATTTTCTTTTTTGACAATGAAAATCTGTTTTGAATAAACAGATGATGGCCCATAGATTCAACATTTTTAGAGTTTTCAGACATAGAGTATTGTGCGATTTTATTAAGTAATGAATTAAACTTTCGATGTAATATTACATATTGCTTAATCAAATCCAATAGTCTTGACTGTTGTTGGCTTTTTGTTTGATCTTCCATGTTAACGGCTCGCAAGTCTTCGTCATATCGTCTAATTGCATTCGTAATAACATCGTTTACTTTATCTTCCACTCGTGATATCTTATATAATTTATCTAATTCATCTTGAATCGTCCGTATAATAGATACATCCAAAGATGAAAATGGATTTTTTATCAAAATATCAGATATTTCATCAAGAACAGTTTTATGACTATCATATGAATTTCGAGAATATCTCAATTTCAACCTCTCATCTTCTTTTGGTTTTATAGATTTGAATATATTTTTTGAAATTTGATTTAAAATAAACAAAGTACCCACGTGAGGAATTCCAGACAATTGAGATTCAACATTTTCTATTTGTTCTACGCATCTAATTAAATCTGATACATCAGTCTTAAATCGCCCCATTGTAGATTCTACACGATGTTGAAAATCCTGATCAACAGGAAATACTCTTTTTACAATATCGATATCTTCTATCTTATCGGAAGTATCGGCATTCACAACTTTCATTATATAATTTTGGGATATATAATGAGGTTTAAATCCAGAAGGATTTACGACATCAATGTGATTTACATTGTATTGGTTATAGTTACTATCGTCAAAGGGAACTCCAGATGTTTTGCGAAAAATGGAATCAACAAGCAAAGTTTTACCACTTGAAGATCCTCCTATAATAACATTTAGCCCTGGAGAAAATGTAACATTAATATTTATGTTATTTTCTACAAGATGAACATGCTTTATATATTCAGACCAAACAGATGGTTTTTCATTCGAATATTGAAAACGAGATGATTCTGACAATGATAAACGTAAACCATCAAAAGATGGTTCTGCATACATCCATGTCGGCACATGAGGACTTGCATGGGGATCTTTTGCTTGTGGATAAACAGTCGGATTATAATTATCCGTACAAGTTACTAAGTTTACAAATTCATTAATTCCTAATTTTTTAAAATATTCAATAGTAGTATCAAGACCTTCTTTTGAACGGGCCGTATATCCTTCAAATTGATTGTAGTATATACTACGTTCTATCGTGGTATCAAATCTAACTCCTTTTGGAATAGATTGGTCAAACGTAGCGTGTGATTGCCCACCGTGAGGCAAAAGGATAAACTCGTATTCATCAAAACTACGAATGATTTTATCTAATGTCGGAATATCAGGATTTATCCGCTCTATCTGTTTCCTTGGATATAAAACATCAAGAATTGCATTTATTTTATCTATTGATTCTTCTGTTATATCAGACTTGAACAATATATGACAATGATAAGCGGGAGCCTCCACATAATTATGAATATGTAATTCCGCACCTAAAAGAAGTTTTATTTTAGGATTCTTCAATTCTAAAGCGTCTATATATGCTTTTTTATTTATTGTATTATGATCTGTCAATGACAGTAAACACATAGCATTTTGCCCATAACTTGTGATTTTTGAGAATAGTGTATTTATATCATATGATGTATTTAATTTATCAGGATTATCTGATGTATGCACATGAATATCTATATATATCGGTTCCATATATCGAATGATTTTTAACAAATAAACAATGGAAATTATATAAACTCTAAATAATTTTCCCGATTTACCACATGAAACTCCGTCTGTGGATATGCCTCATGAAACACTTTCGGCATGGTCGGCATTTTGTTTCCCCATTTGAACTCCAAAGCCGTCAGACTATCCGCTCGCTCTTCAATCAGGTCTATTTCTTGCTTATCATAAGTGCGCCAAAAATAGAATACCTTATGTAAGCCCTCGTTGAAGCTTGCCTTACGTCTTTCTCCAATGATGTAATTTTCCCATAACGCCCCGACATCCTGCCGAATGGCTAACGGTGAGAAAGCCCCGATTATAGCATTTCTAATTCCGTTGTCATAGAAATACCACTTTCCGGCTTTCGTTACCTCTTTACGCAAATTGCGTGAGTAAGCTCCCAGACGATAGACGACGAATACCTTTTCCAGCAAATCGAGGTATTTCTCTACGGTCGTTTTGCTCATGCCAAGCTGTTTGCCCAGTTCATCATACGACACCTCATTTCCTAACTGAAAAGCGATTAACCGCAATAAATCACGCATCTTACTCGAATTTTTCAACCCATCAATCGCCAAGATGTCTTTTAATAGATACGCCCCGACAATATCGCGCAGATAGTCAGTCTTACGCTCGAAGTTATCCATCATGACCACCTCCGGATAGGAGCCATAAATCAGACGCGCTTCGAGGTTCTGTCGGGTTTCAAGAACTGTTTCCGTCTGGGCTATCTCCCTCTGCGAAAAAGGGGTAAGCAAAAATTGTGTACCGCGTCCGACCAATGGTTCGCCCGTTTTGTTCAGCAAGTCGAATGAGGAGGAACCGCTTGCCAGCACGCTCACACCCGGTATCTCATCAACAATCAGTTTCAAAATATTGCCAATTTGTGGAATATTCTGCGCCTCGTCAATAGCCAGAAGATCAATACCCTCCAACAGATGCCGATAGTTTGCCACAGTACGATTCTCCAGCAAAGCCAAAGTGTCGTAATCCTCTCCGTTAAGCATCATTGTCCGTCCGGGATAGGAATCCACGATTTTTCGCATCATGACAGTTTTGCCTACGCGCCGTGCCCCGAAAATCAAGACAGCTTTACCCGGCGCAATTCTATCATTTATTTTATCCTGAAGTATTCTCTGTATCGTTTCCATACGGTTTCTTTCTTTATCTGCAAATATAGTGAATATTTTTCAAATGGCAATTTTTATATCAAAAAAGATATTTCAAATGGCGATTTTTACAAAATACATAATTTGAACCAAATCAAACAGATTTTGACGTCACAAGCGGCCACTTCTGTGCCCGATGCTTCCATAGCCGTTCCAACTATTTTACGTTCAAGCCGTTCCCCTTACTTTCGTTCCCGCATCGCTATTGGTGCTAACTAAAAACACTCGTAATTATGGACGAAAACGTAAAGAACGACGCTAAACAAGTCATGCTCGTTCAGAATGCCGACGACGGACGACTGCAAGCCGTTACCGGCGTGGATCAGGATGGCAATATCCAGACCGCCGACCCCACGGATCAGAACGTGGCGAGCCTGCTGAACGTGAACACGCAGGATTCAGCCCTCGAAGCCTTCTTCAAAAAGTTCATGGAACAGGCCCAGAACCCCGTCCACACGGGGATCTTCGTCATGACGGAGAATGCCCTGAACAAACTTATCCGCATCGACTTCGACCCGGAGATTCTGGAAAATTACCGTATCGACCCCTCCGAACGGCTTCAGACGCAGGAACAGCGGCAGTTCGAGCCGCTGGACGTCACGAAGATAGACCTGGCGGATATGGAGAAGAAAGGTATCCGCATGGAGGACATCGAGCCGCACCTGAAAGCCATGTCTTACGGACATAAATCCAACGGGCTGGTGGAGATGAACCCCGAACTGGAGAACGGGATGCGTGTTTCCACCAAAGGGCGCGTGTCGCTCGAAGAGCAGGCGGACGGCTCGCTGCGCGTCGTGCCGCATTACTGGCAGGAACGGCCCGACCTCGACGCCCCCTTCCACGGGGTGCTGCTCGACGAGGAGGCGAAAACGAACCTGATGAACACCCGCCACGCCGGGAAAGTGATCGACCTGGAGCTGGAGCCGGGCAAGCTCACGCCCTGCTACGTGTCGATAGACAAATGGACGAACACGCTGGAACCCATGCCCGTTTCGCTACTCGAAAAACGTGCCCGTATCAAGGAGGCCGACCTCTCGGAAGGCAAGCAGATGGATTTCTACGGCGGCGGCAAGGTGTTGCTCGAAGGATATACCACCCGCGCGGGTTATAAACGGGATGCCTATATCCAAATCGACGCGGCCGAACGTAACTATTCCTTTACCTACGACGGTTTGGATCGCAACCGCTACGCCCAGGAGAACAAGGAGATTTACCGCCAGAAGGCCGCCGAGAAAAACGGACGGCAGGAAACGGCGGCCTCCGAACGACAGCCCACGCTCACGATTCACCGGACAATCCTCAAAGCCTCTGTGCCCAAAGAGGCTTATGACCAGTGGACGGAAGCGATGAACGATCCATCCAAGCGGGCGGATGTCAAGGCTTTCTATATCAAGGGCATGGTCAAGGACGGGCAGGGTGAGCCGTTCAACGCCTGGGTCAAGCCCAACTTCGAGCGTAACAAAATGGATTTCTTCCGCTGGAATCCCGACCGTGCGAAACGGCAAGGCGCGGAAGTCAAACCCGCCGTTGAAAGCCGTACCCAGGTCGCCGTCAATTCCGAGGGCAAGACCGTCGAAGCGGTCAAAGGTGTGAAAGAGCCGCTCAAGCAGGGACAGCAGGAAGCCACCCCGACGCAGAAGAAAAATTACCGCAGCAGCAAAAAGAGCAACTCCAAAGGTGTCAAGGTATAACGTATGAAATGGTTCTACATGCAGGCCGGAGCCATGCCGCTCCTGATCGCGGCGCTGGCCGCCTTGTACCTCCGGCCGGGTAAACGCAGCCCCCGGAGGAGGCGGACGACGGACGGCAGTATTACGACGGGAACGGCAACCATGTCTATTACGACCGCCGGCTGATCGCCCGTCCGGAAAAAGAGAAAGAAGAAGAACAACAAGAAAACAACCACTGAAAAATCCGAATCATCATGCAAGTAATTATCGCAGAAAAGCCCTCGGTGGCGCGTGAGATCGCCGCCATCGTGGGAGCCACGAACCGTAAAGACGGTTTTATCGAGGGAAACGGCTACGCCGTAACCTGGGCCTTCGGCCACCTGGTCGGGCTGGCAATGCCCCAACAGTACGGCATTGCGGGTTTCCGCCGGGAAAACCTGCCTATCCTGCCATCATCGTTCATCCTCCTGCCCCGGCAGGTTCGGGAGGGTAAAGAGTATAAGGCCGACCCGGGTGTCGTGAAGCAGCTCGGTATTCTCCGGGAATTGTTCGGCATGGCCGAGCGCATCATCGTCGCGACCGACGCGGGGCGTGAAGGGGAGCTGATCTTCCGCTACATCTACTCTTACCTGGAATGCCGCACCCCTTTCGTGCGGTTATGGATCAGCAGCCTGACCGACCGGGCCATCCGCGAGGGGTTACAACACCTCCGCCCCGGCAACGAATACGACAACCTTTACCTCTCGGCCAAAGCCCGCAGCGAAGCCGACTGGATCGTCGGTATCAACGCCTCGCAAGCGCTTGCCGTGGCTGCCGGGCGGGGCGTCTGGTCGCTCGGACGGGTGCAGACCCCCACGCTGGCGATCATCTGCTCCCGTTACCTGGAGAACAAGGCGTTCAAGTCCGCCACCTATTTCCGGCTGAAGCTCTCCACGGCAAAGGAGGGCACGGAGTTCACCGTCCTCTCCACGGAGAAATTCGACGACAGGGAGAAGGCGGAAGCAGCCCGCGCCGAGGTTATCGGCGCCCGAACGGTACGCGTCGTGAACGTGGAGCGCAAGGAGGCCAGGGAACAGCCGCCTCTCTTGTACGACCTGACGACACTCCAGAAAGAGGCCAACAGCCGGTATGGTTTTTCGGCAGAAAAAACGCTCGACATCGCCCAGTCGCTTTACGAGAAGAAGTTCATCACTTATCCCCGTACCGGCTCACGCTATATATCGGAAGATGTGGCCGAGGAGATTCCGGCACTCATCGGGAACATGACACGCTATCCCCGTTTCGCGGAATACGCGGGCAGGATGGATACCGCATCTCTCTCCCGCCGAAGCGTGGACAACGAAAAGATCGCCGACCACCACGCGCTGCTTCCCACCGAGAACCTCCCTTCCGAACTGGATGCCGACCACCGCATCGTCTATGAGATGGTCGCGGGGCGGATGCTCGAAACCTTTTCCGGGGCCTGCGTGAAAGAAAACATTTCCCTTACCCTGCAAAGCGCGGGGCATGATTTCACGGCCCGCGGCAGTATCATGGTCGAGACGGGCTGGCGGGCCGTCCTGAATGAACCTGTCGAGGAGAAAGAGGAGGACATGACCCTCCTTCCCGACATCGTGCAAGGCGACGAGCTGCCCGTCAAGGGATGCGTCACGGAACAGAAACAAACCCGGCCGCGCCCCCTTCACACGGAATCGAGCCTGCTGGCGGCGATGGAAACCGCCGGACGCGAACTGTCCGACGAGGCCGAACGCGAGGCGATGAAGGATGCCGGCATCGGCACGCCCGCCACCCGTGCCGCCATCATCGAAACGCTTTTTGCCCGCGAGTATGTCAGGCGAGAGAAAAAGTCGCTTGTACCCACGGACAAGGGATTGGCCGTGTATGCCGTGGTCAGGGACAAGAAGATTGCCGATGTCGCCATGACGGGAGGCTGGGAGCTGGCCCTCTCGAAGATCGCCACCGGGGAGATGGACGCCCCAACATTCCATCGCGGTATCGAGGTCTTCACCTCGCAAATCGCCAAAGAACTGCTGGAAGCAAGAATCGACGGCGCGGAGAGTGACACAGCCTGCCCGCGTTGCGGCAGGCCCGTGGTGTTCTATCCCAAACTCGCCAAGTGCCAGAATCCCAATTGCGGCCTGACCGTATGGAGAACCGTGGCCCGCAAGGAGCTGACCGACAAGCAGCTCGCGGAACTGCTGACCAAAGGCAAAACCGGCACGATCCGGGGATTCGTCAAAAACGGCGGCGGGACGTTCGACGCGGCCCTCACGCTCGATGACCAGTTCAAGA
>UMJY01031254.1_pt1 | contig 10545 bp, 5 predicted proteins | sample 1966191 | NCBI WGS metagenome assembly UMJY01 (sample SAMEA4836161, study PRJEB28245) | human gut metagenome | biome: gut microbiome; material: fecal sample | place: Denmark | collected 2008 | reverse complement strand
CGGGAGTAGAAATCACGCTGTTTTGCAATTTCAGAAACATAGCCCAGTGAAGCAAGGTTGTCGGAAATCGCATTTGTCCAGCAGCCGGTCAGCTCCTTGAGATACCAGTTCTGATATAACCCTTCCACATATTCCGTCGCGTGTTTCAGCTTGTCCTCCAAAAGCGGGTTGCTATCCTTGAGGGTGCAGCCGAAAGCATAGTGGAAATGGCGATAGAAGCTGTCCATTTCGTAAGCATTCTCCGTATAGAGCTTCCAGACTGCCTTCGGCTCCACGATATGAAAACCGGCGGCGTTGTTTTGATAGAACTCCTGCATCTTCGCAATAAAATAGAGGCAGTCATAGTAATCGCTGAAATGCTCAATCCAGCCGGAAGTGCGGCGATTTTCCACTGTTTTCAGGATCAGGTCAGGCTTGACCACCTGCTCAGACGCTTCGGAAAAGAAGCGTTTCAGGATAATCTCGTGGATCGACGGGAAGATGTCACCCGTCAGCAGCGTTTCAATTTCCTGCTTATCAAAACGTGAGGGAAGCTGCAATTCCTGTTCTACGGTGCGGCACAAATCCCAGAGCGCGGTGTTGTCTTCCCGATTGCGCCATTCATGGACAATACTGTAACAGTATGCCCGATTAGACTCGGAAATGAACCGTTCCAATCCTTTGAGAACACTGGGATTCATGGTCTGCGCAAGGGCGGTCAGCAGCACATGGGATGCAAAGAAGCCAAGTGGCTTGTCGTCCTCGTGAATGAAACCGGTGTATTTGCGCACAAGCTGCCAGAACGCTTCTATATTGCCGAACTTCTCGATATTATTCAGGACGGCATTGTTTTCCTCGTCCAGACCGGCGGAAAGCACCGCAATGAAGACATCCTGTGCCGAGCCGCCGGAAAGACCGGCAAGAACAGCCATGATGTCAATATGGAGCTGCAACGGGGTTTGATATTCCCGTCCGATCTTGCGCAGCCTTGCCACTCGCTCCTTGTTATCAAAGAATGTTGAATACAGTTTGACCGTCCGGCGCATGACCGGACTGGCATGGATGTTCAGCTCGCTCATGAGGATCGAGTAGTAATCTGCCCGGAACTCTTCGCTGTATAGCTCAATATCCCGCAGCCAGTCGTCTTGCGGGGCAGCATAGGAAAACGGGTTATAGATGAGATAGTTTCCGGTGAGGTCGTCATGAAGCAGCAGCTTCTTTACAGCAAAATTGTTCGTGCCGGTGAGTTTGACGATATTCACGCCGGGTAGATCAAGCTCGTCCAGCGTAGACTCAAACTCCCGATCTTCGTCTTGCCAGAAGATAATCCTGCGCTTGTAAAACTCAGGCAAAGGGGCCGCGAAACGCTCCTTTAGGTTGAACTGTATGGATTCTGTGGACAAGGCATTCGCCCTCCCTTCTAACGATTATTTTTTGGCATTGAGGGCAGTTTATCAGGCAAGCTGATTCCACATATACCCTTGAATTGTTCGTATAAATGCCATGATTTTATTTCATTTGCTTTTGACCAACCGCCTATAAAATATTCCTCAGTGGAAGAATTGTGGACGTAATTTTTTCCCCTTAGTGCCTCATTGTATTCTTCTTCTATTGTATGAAGGCGATCCCGCGCAAAAATGTCAAATTGCTTTTGTTCCGCCTTATCCTCAAAAACAAGGAAACCTACACCGGGGCGCAAATCCCATTTTTCATTGTACCAATTATGTTCTGTACAAGCGAAGCAACGAAATAACTTGCCAGAAATACTGTCCATATTCAGGTAGAGATAAGTTAAAGAAGGCTCACGACTAATAGTGCTATCCTCATATATGGTAGTTGTCTTCGGAAAAGGTATAAGATGCCTACCACCGTCCAAGTAAATAACGTGTTCTTTGTAAAGAGTGGTTGAATGATACTGAATAATCACATCACTTACTGTGTAGCTTCTATCCGGTTGGTGATCTGCAATATTTCGCATAATGCTGTTATCAGAAAAATGCGATTGATCTTCAATATCTTCAATGCGAATTTGAAATTCGGGAAAATACTTGTGATATTTGTAATTACCCCAATTCAAATCTCCTACCCAATCATCGGGAGCTTCCAATAGACGAAGTAGCCTTTCCACAGCAGATAAGTCGATGCCGAAGCGCTTCCTCCAAAGATATTCTATTTTGTCCATATCTGCCATTGAATCTATTGGTGTATTTGTATCACCAACCCTTGTGTAAATATATCCTGCTCGAATTTCTTTGTCTCTATCTCTAAAGTTCTCAATAAGGAAATAAGGTGTTTTTTCGGAATTTTTCACTATGATTATATCTATTGGTCTGTTTGTATGATTATCATCGGGAAGCATAATCGTCTGTAAATAAACAGAAGGACGAAGACCACCAGCAAACTTTTTATTTCGTAAAAAGCTAATGAGTTGCTGTTGATCTCTTCTGTTAGTTTCTGGAACGCCTTTTACCTTAACGCCATCTGGACTTTTGCTGTCACTTACGCCAATAATGATGTAAGCGTCTCTTCCAACCTGATTGTTTGCCATGCAAATGATGTCATGAAGAAGGCTGGCTTTGTTATCATGCCACATTTCTTTGAAATCCCAATAATCGCCCTCGGTTTCAAGTGATATGATATTTTGAATTTCTTCAATCAATTCCACGATCCCGCCTCCCTTACTTAATCTTCGCCAGCACGTCTGCAAAGAGAGCGTAGTTGTGCTTTACGCCATCATCGAGGTCGATCGAGATATTCTGGTCGGCGAGGTGATGGATTTTTTCTTCGTACTTCTGGATCTCCAAGGACTGGTCTTGAAGCTTTTTCTGCTGCTTGGTCAGCTTTACCCGTTCGGAGCCGAAGGCGTGTTCCAGCGCATCGGCCAAGTGGGCGAGCTGGGTGCGGTAACGCTCCTGCTGCTCGTGGACATAATCGGTGCGCATCCGGGCAAGAAGGTCGCTCTGATACCGGTGCATATAGATAAGGGCCTTGAAACCGTTCTTCTTGCCGCTGTCAAAGAGCCAGTAGATGGGGCGTTTTTGGTAGGTCTTGCAGTGGTCGGCATAGAAGTCGTTCAGGAAGTAACTACGGATAACCTCACGGGGTGTTCCCTTGCCTCTGAGAGCGTCGGCAATGAACTTGAGGTTTTCTTCCAGCGTATCACTGCCGTAGACTGCCTCCACCCACTTCACAAAGCGTCCGGTAATATCGTCGTCGAAGTAGTCGTCATCGCAGATGGGGATGATATTGTCCTTATCCGGGATAATGGTGCGGTACTTGGACGAATCCCATTCACCGCCAGCGTAGGCAAGCCCCTCTACATCCAGCGAGTATCGCCCGAACATACAGCCCACAGCGTAAGAAATCAAGGAGACAACCTCATCCCGTTTGGTACGCACATAGTTACTACCCTGCATGGATTCTGGCACATCGTCTTTGGTGTCAAAGACGCGATGGACAGTTACGTCCTTGTCTGCCACCTCTGGGGTCAACTCATCCTGTAAACTGTAGATATCAATAAAGATACGATTCAGTTCTTCCTCGTTGGCTTTGAGCTGCAAGAAACGTTGTTCACACTCGTCTTTCCATGCAGCGTAGGCATCGAAAAGGCATGAAACGGGACGAATCAGAGGGTGGCGATGGAAATCCCAGGAAATTTCGTAAGAATCCCAATCGTTCTTGCTTTCTTCAATATTTTCGAGTACTTTGGATTTTACTTGGGCGGTGTATGCGTCATTAATGATTACAGGAATTCTGTCAATGTCAGCCGCTTGAAAACTAACTGTTGGATTCAAAAAAGAGACCATCGCTCCAATTACTTTAGTGTTCAACAAGCCCAAAATATATTCTTTATTTTCATTTGGAAAATAAATTGGACAGGTTGTACCAGCGGTACTACCGACTTGCGAATATCGAGCCGAAAAACGATCTGTGCTTATCCGACTCCATGTCAGACCTTCACGGAAGTATGACTCTTCATTCCAACATTTACTGTTTTTCTTCTCAGCCTCACCCCTTAGATAACGGTCAAGTTTGAATTTTTTAATATTATATCCGTTATGCCACCAATCAAAAACATTAATGTTATTTCCAAACCACTTTCGATAATCGCCGGACTGGTTAATTGGGAACCATTTCAAATGCTCACTCGTTATTGCTTCATTCCTTGATAATCTTATACCTAAAAGAGAGTAGTTGATTTCATACCAGTCTCGAATAAATATCTCATTATTTCCAGTGACAATTCCAACACAGCTCGAACCCAAGTCCTTGATAGTTTTATGCTTAAAACTATCAATCAGATTTCTTGATGCCCAATAGCATATTGGAGTACCGCTTACTTTTCTATAGTTGTCCTTGCTTGAGAAAATTCTTTTTTGAGTTGCAAATGCCAACTTCTTTTCTAACGCTGTTGGTATATCTACAAGTCTTAGACATGTGGATTTGTACAGGGGAAAATCCTTTTGCATAGCCGTAAACGCAACAGTACCGAAGCCATTATCAAATGCTCCGAACCCCATATGTACTATCGAGTAAAAAGAATTCGATGTAAGGAACGGCAAACGTAGTTTCTCAAATCTACTTAAAAACATCCATGAATCGGGTGTTATTAAACTAAATATGCCATTATTATTTGCCATATAACTACATTTCTGTATAAATACAGCAAAAAGATCGATTTTGCTTTCGTAATACCATTTTGATATATAATCAAGCAATTTTGTCGAGAATCCTTTGTTACCCATGTACGGCGGATTGGTCACTACCACATCGTATTTTTGTGTCATGACATCCGCCGCCAGAATCAGCGGCAGAACTGCATTCAATACATTTTCACGATATAGACTGATGTCTTTCCTTACAGCTTCCACTCTGGCATAAAGATCGTCAAAGTCCACCGGTGTGATGTTCAGAATCGAGCCATACTCCTTTGCGTCCCGCAGCTCGTCTACCAATGTTCCGAAATCCTTTCGTAGCTTCGGATCGTTATTTGTGAAGTAGTCAATCGTTGCGTTGTCAAGACCATTGCTTTCCACGATGGCATACACATGGGGCTGGATGCCACGGGAGAAGATGCGTCGGTCATACTGCCGCGCTTTCATCATGACGGCAAAATAGGCAAGCTGCGCCGCCCGGTCGTCAATGTCCAGACCGTAGAGGTTGTTATGCAAAATGCTCTGGGCTGCATCCCGCTCGCTGATGCCTGACTTTTTGTAAATCTGGATCAGCACGTCAAAGGCGTAGACAAGGATATGTCCGCTACCCATGCAGGGGTCAATTACCTTGATGTCCTGCGGCTTGAGGGTGGCATACTCCGCATGAATTTTGTCAAGCTGCGCCTGTACCTCCGGCTCTTGCTCGGCTTCGTCCAGATAATATTTCCAGCCGGATTTCAGCTCGTCATTGTGATGCCCCTCGATCCAGAGCCGTCCGAGGCTGTTTTCCACCATGTAGCGACGATCCAGTCCGGCGTGAAGAGCTGCGTCGCAGAGGGAATGCGTTCCTTGGTGATTTTCACGTTCTTCTTGAGCAGGGCAAAGGTTTCATCCTTGAGTTCAGAGTTGTAATACTGGTACAGCCAGCCGATGATCTGCACCTGATCCGTCCAATCCTCTTCGGGAATGTCTGTGACCATGCGCCCCAGAACGCTGTCGGCTTTCAGGATGTTGTTGGGGAACAGCAGTTCGGTATAGCCGCCCATTTTCTCAAACATCCGTGGCAGGGCTTCGTTCAGGGCGTTGCACTGGGTCAGCAGCAGATAGCGGTAGAGGTCTTCGGTCTGATTGTTCTCGATATACGCGGCAACCTTGTCTTTGTTCAGCCCCGGCAAATCCAGATGCAGCGCATCGCTGAGGATTTCCGGCTTGAACGCGCCGGTGCTGTCCGAGAAGACACGGATATGGCTGGGCAGATAGTTGTTGACCTCCATAAAACGCAGGGCGATGAAGCGGTTGAACCAGGTGTAGGCAACCTCTTCCATGACCTGAGTATATCCCTTCTGGCGAATCTGCGCCACAAGCTCCCTGCGCTGCTTTGCTTCTTCGGAGGTCAGAGCATGACCTCCCACGGTCACGGCATCCGCCTCGCCGTAACCTTCCTCAGTAATTCCATATTGATAAGCCTTTTGCGATACCTGTGCGATCAGTTCCGTCCGCGCCCATATCGCAAATTTCTGTATGGCAGATTTATTCATATAAGTGTCTCTCCATTTGTTTCGTTTAAATTAATATTCGTATCTATATCGCTTTCGGCATATAAATAAGCTGTGCGTGTCCTATTTATCACATCTAAAACAGCGTGCCCGTTAGCCCGCAAAGTTAGATGAGAGACAATGTCTTCTCCTATTTCTTTGAAATCTCTGATATGGAACCAAGTTCCGTATGGACAAGGGGAGGCTTCGAAAGAGCAAAGCAACTGATAGTATGTTGGATAGTGCATACCTGAGGACGGCAAACCAATTTTGTATTTATCAAAATACGATAAATACCATTGCCCTCCCTGCTTTTTTGGAGCACGCAGAATTAAAATGCCACCTGCATCCAATATAGTGTTGAGTGCTTTTTCAGGAATTAATTTACCAGTTTTAAGTAGCCATACATCACCCACAGATTTTAATACTTTGGAGTGTTCTTCTATAAAGTTAAATGAGTGGAAATTGTTGATTCTTAAGATAAGGATTGGACTTTTTTTCTTTATTATCATATTTTCACCACCAGTTAATTGATTTGGATGCCATCGCAGGTTTCCAACGTCTTCATCAGTTTTTCACGGATTCCCTCCACATACTTGTCAACGTCCTCTTTGGATTGTAGGCGCTTGACGGTGCAAAGATCGTACCGACGGACAGAGGCAATCTTTTTCGGCTTCGGTGCCGGAGAGCCGGCAGGGGCTTTCGTATCTGTGTGGGAAGATTGGTTGTCCGATACCATAATCTCCATGTGACGGCAGATATTATCTTTATATTTGAGAAGTTGCGTAATCATCGCGTCCAAATCGGTGAGGGATGTGGCTTCCTTTGCCGCTTCGCGCTTGCCCACAAAATAATCGTCTGCCTGATGCAGCAGAGCTGTTGCGTCACGGGCTTCGGAGGCGAGCTGATGAACGTCCTGCATACACTGACGGACATTCTCCAAGACTTCATCTTTTTTCATGTCCAGCAGATTGTTGTAGGCAGCCTTCACCTTACTGATGAGTTCCGGCAACTCCCCGATACGGTCATAGGGCTTCGGCATGGCAAGAATCGTCGAAATCTGGCGGACGACTTCCTGCGCATCGGTATCCATCGCAAAGTAGTCACGCTCTTTGCTGATTTTATCCATCTGACGCTTGGCTTCGTCGTATACGGGGCGTTGGGACTTGAAGAACAGCTCCACGCCTTCCATATCTTCAATGGAATCCAGAAGGTCATCCTGCTTCTGAACCATGCGGGAGAGAAGAGCCACGTTGTCCTTGCGCTGGCTCAGCACGTCGGAGACAAGGTTACGGGCATTTTCCACAACTTCACGTTCCGGGTATCTCACCTGCTTGTAGGCTTCCAAAAGCTCATTGTAGTGCTTCTCTTTATCCTCGAAGGTGTTCAGCACGAAACGGATCAGCCCGTCTTCGTCGGAGGGAATGTCCATTGCGCCGAGGTAGTCCCGAAGGAAGTTAATGCTCTTTCTCATCAGGTCTTCCGAGGGGGCAATCCGGCGAGTTACAATCGCCTTGTCGATCTCTGACCGTTTGCGCAGATAGTCCACCAACCTGCGCTCGTCCTTGCCCACAATCGCACCGCCATACTTGATCGAAATCTTCTGCTGGGCAATGAGACGGGCAACCAAAGCGGCAATATCAATTTCCCGCCAGCCGTAGGGGATCGCGCTGTATCTGCGCTGCACATCCCCCATAGAGGTAGTAAGCATCTTCGCGTTTTGCAGCTCCAGCCATTGGCTGATCTCGTTCAGGGCATCCTCATTGTTTGAGCCGGTCCCTGCAAAAGCACCCTGCTCATTGTCGGTCCCATTGAGGATCGCAAGGATGTCTGCGTCGCTTTCTACAAACTTGTTAACCATACCCAGCTTGGAATACACGCTCTCAACCAGACCGTTCAGTGCAGCATCCAGCTTGTCTTTCGCGTTGCCTGCCTTGATGTCCATGACCTCACCGTGAACGACAACCTTTGCGCCCACAATGGCCTTTTCGATATAGCTACGCGCCCGCTCTTCAAGAGTACGGGCCTGCTGCTGCCGTTTACGGATAATATCCTGAATGCTCTCCGGGAGCTGGGAGACGTTCCGCTGCTTGACATACTTGCGAATCTTCATCGCCTGTTCCAATTCCTCAAAGTATGGGGTTTCATTGGAGAGGACGACAATCGCCTCGTTGTTTACCTGAGAATCCATGATAAGCCGCTGATCCGGCGCGCCGTAGTAGTCACTTGCCACGGTCACAATCCGCAGCCGCATCCCGCCGGAAGCAGAGCCGTTCAGAGTTTCATCAACATACTGGTCATAGGCAAAGTCGTAATTGCCGTACTTAAACTTCTTTGCCGGGTAGATCTCGCCAAACACCGTTTGGGCGATACTTGCTGTTACCTGTGCGCTGTCTACCACCGTGTTGCGAATGTCGATGGCAATATCCTGCTCTTCGTCAGTCAGGAAGGCATAGGTGTCTCCGTTACGGGAGATATAGTTCTGAGACAGCAGCCGCTCAAGGGACTCTGTGACAGAGGTTCTGAGGGCAATCTTATCAGTGCGGATGTCGTCAATCATCAAGATTGCAATGTTGTCGATATTCGCCTTGATGTCGTCAATATACCGGACTAAGTACAGCAGTTTCAGGACGTTCACATCCTGCTGTTCCAAACCGTCATGGTTGTCAGCCGCATTCTGGCAGCGGTCAATGACACGACGGATTGCGCTTTCAAGGAAGGTGTGGACAGTATCATAAAAGAGGTAGAAGGGGACAAGAGCATTCTCGTCCTTATCCTGTACTTTCTGCGCTGCCTCTTGGAAGCCGGAGAGCATGGAACGCTCACCGCCGGAAAGGTGCTTGCCGGAATTGCCATGTTTCCGGATCTCTGCAAGTACCTTCTGGATAATGATAAACTGATACGGAACAAAGGGAAAGGTGGCAGAAAACTCCGCGCTATCCGTAAAGCCCTTGATGTCCAGCACCGGATTGTTAAAGGTGTAGAGGTTTTTCAGGACGGCGTGTTCTTTGTCGTACACCATGCGAAGAAGCTGGTCGGCCTCTTCGGTCTTTGCCAGCACACGCTTTTTGATGACCTCATCAACGGAAGAAGAGGACAGACTGAGGCGGGTGTTAAAGCGTCCCTGAATCTTGGAAAAGTCATCGCCGGAGATATGGACGACAGAGTCAATCGCCTCCTGGCTCGTGACCATCACCCAGACTTTCCCCATGCAGCGGGTTCCGATTTCCTCCACAAGGGATTGCAGATTGATCATTAGATCCCCATCGTCACCGATATACTGACCAACCTCATCCACCATAAACAGCAGCCGGAAGTCCTTGCCTTTTCCGTCCACATATTCTTTGATGTCCGCAACGAGCTGGGCAATGCTCAGTTCATTTGTCTCTTCGCCATTAAACCAGTTCCGGGCAGCCTGTTCGCTCATACCGAGAACAGATTGCAATACTTCCACAATATCGTCCTCAAAGAAGGCAAAGGAGTCCCGTGTCTCTACCCACGGTGCGCCATTGACTTCTTCAAAGGCAGCGCGGAATTGCTCCGTCTTTCCCTGCTTTTCAATAAAGCGTTCCAGCTTGGCAATCTTCAAATCGTCCCCATAGAAGCCGCAGTGGTTATAGAACATCTTGGCAAAGACGCGCAAAACAGCGGTCTTATCTTTCGTGATCGGACCCTCAATGTCGATATTAAACAGAATGGACTCCGTAGGCACCGAGACGCACTTGACCGCAGTGGCGTACATCATAGGGTCGTCAAATTTGTCCTTGAAGTAGTCCATTGCTTTCTTGCCGCAGACTTCTTTGTTCTCAAGAAGGTAGGACAGAATCTTTAAGAAGTGAGATTTACCACTTCCAAAGAAGCCGGAAATCCACACACCGATTTTATCGGTGGGATAGTCTATGGCTTTTGAGTAGTTATCAAAGAATGTGCGGAAATGCCTGCGCAGCTCCTTCGTGATGATATACTCACTCAGCTCCTGACGCAAACTGTTGTCGTCGTTCTGGGAAACCTTAATGACACCGTTAATATCTCGGTTGATGTCCTTTTGGAACATATTTTGTATTTTCATGGTTCTTGCCTCCGTTACAGCAGATTAAAAGCTCGGTAATAGTGACCGTCCAGAAACTCGTTGAAAAGGATGAGCGTCTGTCCGTTGAAGCTACCCGGATAGAACATCACAATCGGAATATCCTCAAATAAATGCTGCATACTGTCCAGCATCTTATGAGATCGCATAAAAGGATGGATTTTCCCGATGCCTGTCATGAACAAAACATCCTGCCCTTTCACATGAGGGGAGTAGTCCATCCTCGCAAGCAACGCCTCCGGGGTAGCGATTTTCTGTAATTGATTGAGAAGATACTCCTTTCCGCGCT
>UMJY01018713.1_pt1 | contig 10572 bp, 10 predicted proteins | sample 1966191 | NCBI WGS metagenome assembly UMJY01 (sample SAMEA4836161, study PRJEB28245) | human gut metagenome | biome: gut microbiome; material: fecal sample | place: Denmark | collected 2008 | reverse complement strand
ACTATCCTCTATATTTGTGACTTTAGTCGCGGCGGTTTGAATGTTCGTCTAAATGCTCGCATCCAAACCTTGCTCCGAGGCCACAAATATAGAGGATAGCTTCTCTTCGGGGGCTAACTTTGGCTACTGGAGTATATCCAGAATTCATATCGAAGAAATTTGATGAATTCTCCAGAAGATTATCGTTTTTCAACAAATCAAATTTAAAATCTGATGCTACAGTTCTACAAATTCGTTAAGTATATTTAAAAAAGGATATTATCAGAAATTTCATTAGGCTTCTATATTTAAATATGGCGCAAAGAACATTAATAAATATTAACAGTAAAATCAGACTTCATAGAACATCTTTACAGAAAAAGATATATTTGTAGATAATAATAGAAAAAATAAAAACTCTAATTTTGCTCCTATAGCCAAAGAACAGCACCCAAAGAGAACAGATATCCTATATTTGGGCGCGTCTACCTTGTCTGCGGCAATTCAGAATCTTACTTCAAATATTCATTGACTTTTCTGTCAAATTATGTATATAATGGTCGTATAGTAACCATTGATATATCATAACGGAGGTAGCGTAAATGACGGATTCCACAATCTTACAGCCAGAAGGCTTAGAACAACGCTACGAAAGATATAAAGAAAAGATAAAACACTTTACGATAATGAATGACATCTTTATGCGGAATGTTTTAAAGGAAACCGCATGTACGGAATATATTCTTCAGGTTATCATGAATAGAACAGGCCTAAAAGTAATCGACCAGACTTTACAGAAAGATTATAAAAATCTCCAGGGGCGTTCCGCCATTTTAGACTGCGTAGCAAGGGATGCAGAGAATAATTTTTTTAATGTAGAGATTCAAGGTGAGAACGATGGTGCTTCTCCAAAAAGAGCCAGATACCACTGCGGTCTACTGGATATGAATCTATTGAATCCAGGCGATTTTTTTGACAATCTCCCGGAAACTTATGTCATTTTCATTACTAAAAATGATGTCCTTGGATATAACCTGCCAATCAATCACATAAGAAGACGAAGCAACGAAACCGGAGAAATATTTCAAGATGGTCAACATATTCTATATGTAAACTCGAAAAAACAGGATGATACCGAATTAGGCCGCTTAATGCATGACTTACATTGCAAAGAAGCGGATGAAATGTATAGTAATATTCTTGCAACCAGAGTACATCAATTAAAAGAAACTGAGGAAGGAGTGAATCAAATGTGTCAGGAATTAGAAGAGATTTATAATGAAGGCGAACAATCTGGCGTACAAAAAGGAGAATTAAAAAAAGCAAGAGAAACTACTCTTGCCCTTCTTGAAATGGGAATGTCCGCGGAACAGATTGCAAAAGCTGTAAATCTTTCTATAGAAACTATTCAGAACTGGATATCTGAAGCATCGTTTTGATTTGTAGAATAAACGAGCTCTCCCTCTCTGTATATTCCAATCCTACAGATCAGTTGAAAAGATCTGAGGATGACAACAGAAAGTAGCGTAACTATTGATATATCATAATTGGAGGTAGCGTAAATGACGGATTCCACAATCTTACAGCCAGAGGGCTTAGAACAACGCTACGAAAGATATAAAGAAAAGATAAAACACTTTACGATAATGAATGACATCTTTATGCGGAATGTTTTAAAGGAAACCGCATGTACGGAATATATTCTTCAGGTTATCATGAATAGAACAGGCCTAAAAGTAATCGACCAGACTTTACAGAAAGATTATAAAAATCTCCAGGGACGTTCCGCCATTTTAGACTGCGTGGCAAGGGATGCAGAAAACAATCACTTTAATGTGGAGATTCAAGGTGAGAATGATGGTGCTTCTCCAAAAAGAGCCCGATACCACTGCGGTCTACTGGATATGAACCTACTGAATCCAGGCGATTTTTTTGACAATCTCCCAGAAACTTATGTCATTTTCATCACTAAAAATGATGTCCTTGGATATAATCTGCCAATCAACCACATACGAAGACGAAGCAACGAAACCGGAGAAATATTTGAAGATGGACAACATATTTTATATGTAAACTCGAAAAAACAGGATGATACCGAATTAGGTCGCTTAATGCATGACTTACATTGCGAAGAAGCGGATAAGATGTATAGTAACGTCCTATCTGCAAGAGTACAACAATTAAAAGAAACTGAGGAAGGAGTGAATCAAATGTGTCAGGAATTAGAAGAGATTTATAATGAAGGCGTTGAAAGGGGCGAACAATCTGGATTTCTTCGAGGGGAACAGTCTGGAGAATTGAAAAAAGCAAGAGAAACTACTCTTGCCCTTCTCGAAATGGGAATGTCTGTGAAACAGATTGCAAAAGCAGTAAACCTCTCGGTAGAGACTATTCAGAATTGGATATCAAAAGCATAATTTTAATTAGCGAAGATAAACAGACCAACAAAGAATATATGGCTGTCAGAGAAACCTATATCTCAAGGATACTTTCCGCGCTTAGCGATGGTGTAGCGAAAATTGATGAAAAGATTAAGGAAGTCATAAGTATCTGGATATGCATAGATGCCAGAAAAAATGAAGATTCCATTATAGAATACCAACTTAGACCGGAAGTAAAATTTGGTGAAAATATTCACCCCGAAGAGATAAATCTGTTAAAAGGGATTCTCATAAAGATACGAGGTGGGAAAAACATGACACAGTCTAAAAATAAATTAATCGAAATGTTGGAATATGTAATTGCAGACCATTCAGCAGAAGAAAAAAGAATTATTTAAAAAATGAATGCGGTGTAGAGATGACCAAAGAATTAGAAAGGAAGGTGGAGGCGATGGGAGAAAGTATAGGTCGCGTAATATTACAGGGAATGCTAGAAGATGCCTGGGATAAGGGAGTAGAACAAGAACGCAGAAATACGGAAAAGGAACGAGAACACGCAATTGTTGCATTCATTTCTTTTGGAATACCAAAAGAAAAAATATTAGAAAAAGGATATACTGAAGAAGAATATACGAAAGTGAAGAAAAAGTTGCTTTCTTAATATTTATGTTGAGATTTTCTACAGGCAAGTTGGCAAAACTGACACTACTAGAGCAAACTTCAAAATTTATAATGCTAAAGATAAATATCTCATCAGTGCCAATTTCTCATTCAATAAGTATGCTTATGCGTCGGCACAATCTGGCATAAAATTTTGAAAGCAGAATATACTTGAAATATCTGATTCGGTATGATATATTGAAATTAGAAAAGAATATGCTGTACAGTATGTACACAAACACAAATCCCCTCAGTACCGCGAATACTGAGGGGATTTTTTTGTGGGGTTTGGTTACCGCATGATTTTACTTCTTCTTCCGGCCAAACCACTTGCGAAGTATAGTCATGATTAGTTCAACAATGATGCCAGATGCTACACCTGCCAATACCGACAGAAGAAAAGAATATGCTGACAATATGTACACCCCCTTTCTGTTGCCAGAATGGGGCGGCAACGAGGGGATTATATCATATTTTTCCAGAAAAATCCATGTAAATCTTTAATATTTCATGTAAATTCAATAGAAGAAATAACTGCATCTAATGATGATTTTTACGGAGTTTGGATTACTTTTATTTACTATTGCCAAATATCTGTAAATATTATATAATTTTACTTCAACAACCTAAAACAGCCCCGAAAGAGAGAAGAGGCCCTATATCTGTGGCCTTAGAACGAGGATTGAATGCGAGCCATTACGCGAGCATTCAACCCACAGTGATAGAGTCGCAGATATAGGACCTCTTCTCTCTTTCGGTACGTCTGTTTTGTTTCATAAATCAGATAATTATCCCCTCGCAATGATCCACCTCATGCTGTATAATCTGCGCTACCCAGCCTTTATACTTCTGATGCTGTTTTTTAAAATGAATATCTTCATACTCTACTTCTATCTCCTGATAGCGAGTCGTTTTTCTAACTCCTTTTAAAGATAAACAGCCCTCTTCTGCCTCATATGGTTCTTTTTTACTTACAATCACCGGATTTAACATTGCAATATTCGCAAATCCCATATTCACCGCAATAATTCTTTTATTTACTCCAATCATATTTGCTGCCATCCCAACACAGCCAGTTTCATTTGCTTTTAACGTATCAAGTAAATCCTGCACCACTGGCATATCGTCTTTTGTTGCAGGGACTGCTTTCTTTTTAAGAAACAAAACATCTTTCATAATTGCTCGAACCATAATCTAACCTCCATATTGAATTCTGTTTTTACTTCTACAGCCAAAGACAGCTCGCAAAGAGAGAAGCCAACCTATATCTGTGGCCTTAGAGCGAGGATTGGATGTGAGCCGTTAGCGAACATTCAACCCGCAGTGATAGAGTCACAGATATAGGTTGGCTTCTCTCTTTGTGAGCGTCTACTTTGCCTGCGGCAAACCAGAACTTATAACTGTTCTTTCGCGATTTCCACAGCTTTTTCTAATGCAGCTTTGATTCCTGCTGGATTCTTTCCACCAGCCTGAGCCATATTTGGACGTCCACCGCCGCCGCCACCTACTAAGGCTGCTGCTTCTTTGATAATCTTTCCTGCATGTGCGCCTGCTTTTACAGCATCGTCTGTTGCAGTTACGATTAAGTTAACCTTTCCTCCCATATCGGAAGCAAGGATAACAACACCGCTGCCAATCTTACCTTTGAGGTCATCTCCTAAGGTACGGAGTGCGTTCATGTCAACGTCTTTTACGGATACTGGAAGTACTTTGTAATCGCCTGCTTCTACTACCTGATCCATTACGTCAGCAACTTCGCTCTTGGCAATCTGGTCTTTTAATTTCTCATTTTCTGCAGAAAGTGCTTTGATTTCGTCAAGCATGGACTGAATCTTTTCTGCTAACTTATGAGGCTCTGCCTTTGCTGCTTTTGCTGCTTCGTGAAGAGTTTTTTCCTCATCGAGATAATATTTCATTACTCCGTCACCAGTTAATGCTTCGATACGTCTTATGCCCGCTGCAACACCAGTTTCAGAAATAATCTTAAATGCTTTGATTACTCCTGTATGTGGTACATGTGTACCTGCACAGAATTCTTTGGAGAAATCTCCCATAGTAACAACTCGTACTTTGTCACCATATTTTTCTCCGAATAATGCCATCGCACCAGTATTCTTTGCTTCGTCAACACTCATGATTTCTGTGCTTACAGTGAGGTCTTCGGCGATTTTTTCATTTACCATTTTTTCAACTTCTGCAAGTTCTTCTGCAGTTAATGCCTGGAAGTGAGAGAAGTCGAAACGAAGTCTGTCTTTATCTACATAAGAACCGGACTGTTCTACATGATTTCCAAGAACGGTACGTAAGGATTTCTGAAGAAGATGGGTTGCACTGTGCCCTTTAGCTGTATCTGCTCTCTGTGCTTTATTTACAGATAATGTTACCGTATCACCAACTTTGAACATTCCCTTTGTTACATGTCCAATATGGCCAATCTTTCCACCGAGCATTTTTACAACATCTTCTACAATGAATTCGCCGTCTTTGCATGTGATGACACCGCTGTCAGCGTGCTGTCCACCACCTGTCGCATAAAATGGTGTCTCGTCTACAAAGATTGTTCCAGCCTGTCCATCAGTTAAAGCTTCTGTAAGCTCTGTGTCTGTTGTCATAACTGTAATCTTAGAATCACATTCCTGTGTCTCATATCCAACGAAAGTACTTGTTACAGATGGGTCGATAGACTCATAAACTGTAACGTCAGCACCCATGTAGTTTGTTGTCTTTCTTGCACTTCTTGCCTTTTCTTTCTGCTCATTCATGCAAGTCTGGAATGCTTCTTCATTTACAGTGTATCCTTTTTCTTCAAGGATTTCTTTTGTAAGGTCTAATGGGAATCCATAAGTATCGTAAAGTTTGAAAGCGTCCTGTCCATCTAACTCTTTTACGCCTTTTTCCTTCATGGATTCTTCTAAATCAGCAAGGATTGCAAGACCCTGATCGATTGTCTTATTAAACTTGCCTTCTTCCTGAATGATAACATTGTAAATGAAATCTTTCTTTTCTTCTAATTCTGGATAACCATCTTTAGAACCTTCGATAACTGTCTTGCTAAGCTCTGCTAAGAACTTGCCTTCGATTCCGAGTAAACGTCCGTGACGGGCTGCTCTTCTGATAATACGGCGAAGAACGTATCCGCGGCCTTCATTACTTGGCATGATACCATCGGAAATCATAAATGTAGCGGAACGGATATGGTCTGTGATCAGACGGATAGAAATATCATCCTGCTCATTTTCTTTGTAAGTTTTCTTTGCTACTTCACAGATCTTATCACGAAGGGAACGGATTGTATCTACATCAAAGATAGATCCTACGTCCTGAACGATAACGGCAAGACGCTCTAATCCCATACCTGTATCAATATTTTTCTGTTTTAATGTTGTGTAATTATTATGTCCGTCATTCTCAAACTGAGTAAATACGTTGTTCCATACTTCCATATAACGGTCGCAGTCACAACCTACTGTACAGCCTGGTTTACCACAGCCGTATTTTTCTCCACGGTCATAATAAATCTCGGAACAAGGACCGCAAGGACCAGCACCGTGTTCCCAGAAGTTATCTTCTTTACCAAACTTGAAAATGCGTTCTGGAGCGATTCCAATCTCATCTCTCCAAATGGCAAATGCCTCGTCATCTTCTAAGTATACAGATGGATATAATCTGTCTGCATCAAGTCCTACAACTTCTGTAAGGAACTCCCATGACCATGCGATTGCCTCATGTTTAAAGTAATCTCCAAAAGAGAAGTTACCAAGCATCTCAAAGAAAGTACCGTGACGGTCTGTCTTACCTACGTTTTCGATATCACCTGTACGAATACATTTCTGGCAGGTTGTTACTCTTTTTCTTGGTGGAATCTCCTGGCCTGTAAAATAAGGTTTCAGTGGTGCCATACCTGCGTTGATCAGTAATAAACTGTTGTCGTTATGTGGAACCAGTGAGAAACTCTTCATTGCAAGATGTCCCTTGCTCTCAAAAAACTCCAGATACATTTTTCGAAGTTCATTTACTCCATACTTTTTCAAAATTCTGTCCTCCTGTAGTATCTCATATATTGCTGCCGGTATACCGACATGAAAGGGTGCTGCCAGAAAACAATTGGTTCTCCGTCAGCACCCTGAAATATATCGCTATATAAATTATTTACCTGATGTATTTCCAGTACCAGCCGTGTTGCTTTCCATGTTCTTCTTCGTTCTTAACTTCTTTCCACAAAAAATGCCTCCGGCCGCGGCTGCTACCAGCAAAATAAACGTTATGATATATTGAACAAATGCACTTAATACAGCCGACATAATGGGCCCTCCTTCTTATACTGAAAATGGTTTCTGGTTACATAAGGCTAGTATACCATATTTACTAAAAAACTGTAAACCTTTTTCTGATTTAATTCGGTGGATACAACAGACGAATCTTCTACTTCCGTCTGTCAGTCAAAATTCCTACGCCAGCACCTCATTCATGCTTCCTGTGCGGTAGCCTTCCAGGTCAAGAGATACATAGGTAAATCCGTATCTTTTGAGTTTATCTACGATTTCTTTTCGAAGTTCGCTATCTAACATTCTTGGAATGTCTTCTGGTAAAAGTTCGATTCTGGCGATGGTTCCGTGGATGCGAACGCGGAATTGGAGGAATCCATTGCTGCGGAGAAGGTCCTCGGCTCGCTCTACCATGGAAAGTTTTTTGGCGGTGATGGTCTCGCCGTATACGAAACGGGAGGCGAGGCAGGCAAAGGATGGTTTGCTCCAGGTTGGGAGTCCCATCTGTTTGGAAAGTTCCCTGATTTCTGCCTTGGTAAGTTCAGCAGCACGAAGGGGGCTTTTTATGCCAAGTTCGGTAATTGCCTGCATGCCCGGGCGATAATCTCCTAAATCATCCATGTTGGAGCCTTCTGCGACATACGACATCTGGTATTCTTTTGCTTTTTGTAAGAACTTTTCAAATAAGCCTTTTTTGCAGATGTAACAACGGTTTGGCGGATTGTGTTTAAATGCTGGAAGTTCGGTATCTCCCAAATCAAGAACAATCTGTTCTACACCAAGATTTTTACAAAAATCTTCCGCCTCTCCGGATTCTCTTTCCGGGAAAAGGCAGGATTTTGCTGTAAGTGCGATGACTTTATCCCCTAATGCTTCTTTTGCGGCTGCAAGAAGAAAGGTAGAATCCACCCCGCCAGAAAAGGCAATCGCTACGGAATCCAGTTCTTTTAAATAACTCAGTAATTTCTGATATTTTTCCTGTAATTTATTCATATCCATTTCTTTTTATTTTTTATCTTTACTCTTTTTATTCTTTCCCTATCTGTGTTTTTTATTCTTCTGCAAGTCGTGTAAAGAAACAAGTACGGTTTCCTGTATGACAGGCCGCTCCAATCTGCTCGACTTTTGCCAAGATGGTATCTTTATCGCAGTCAATGTCTAAAGACTTCACATACTGGTAATGTCCGGAAGTATCGCCTTTTGTCCAAAGTTCCTGACGGCTACGGCTAAAGTAGGTCATCTTTCCTGTCTCTAATGTCTTTTCAAAAGATTCCTTCGTCATGTATGCAAGCATTAGAACCTCATTGGTCTTATAGTCCTGTGTGATAACTGGAATCATTCCATCGCTGTTTAATTTAAATTCGTCAAAAGAAAGTTTGCTTTTCATTTATAATGCTCCTTTTGTAGAAAGTACATCCGTAATTCTAGGGTCGTAAGAACAAGCCTCATCCAAAGCTTTTGCAAATGCCTTAAATGCCGCCTCCATAATATGATGATTATTGCTTCCATGCATTAATTTTAAATGAAGGTTCATTGCTGCGCTGTAAGAAATAGCATAGAAAAATTCCTGTACCATTTCTGTGTCAAATCCACCGACTCTCTCTACGGTAAATGGCAGGTCACACACACAGTATGGTCTGCCGGATAAATCTACTGCACCAAGTACGAGTGTCTCATCCATTGGAAGTAAAAAGTTTCCGAAACGGCGAATTCCCTTTTTATCTCCCACCGCTTCACGTATAGCCTGTCCCAGTACGATTCCAGTATCTTCAATCGTGTGATGGCAGTCTACCTCTAAGTCCCCATCCACTTTACAGGTCAGGTCAAAAAAGCCGTGTTTGGCAAAGCTATTTAACATATGGTCAAAGAAACCGATTCCGGTATCAATATCATATTTGCCGCTGCCGTCTAAATTCAGGTCAACAATAATCTTTGTCTCACTTGTATTTCTCTCTACATGTGCTTTTCTTTCTGCCATTTTTACTCCTCCTCAAAACGAACAGTGATGGAGTTTGCGTGTGCAGTCAGTCCCTCTGCCTGTGCAAATGTCTCAATATCTTTGTGAATTGCTTTTAGGGCATCTTTTGAATAGTAGATGATGCTTGATTTCTTTACAAAGTCATCGACATTTAATGGGGAGAAGAACTTCGCAGTTCCGTTTGTTGGAAGTACATGGTTTGGTCCTGCAAAATAATCTCCAAGTGGTTCCGAACTGTACTCTCCGATAAAGATAGCTCCGGCATTTCTTACCTTTGTCATTACTTCAAATGGATTGGCCGTTACGATTTCAAGATGTTCGGACGCAATCGCATTTACTACTTCTAATGCTTCATCTAAAGTCTCTGCCTCTAAAATATAACCAAAGTTTTCAAGGGATTTCTCGATAATCTTTGCTCTTGATAACTTCTTTAAGTATCCTTCAATTTCTTCTTGTACTTTTTCGCCAAGTGTCTTACTTGTTGTCACTAAAATCGCACTGGCAAGTTCGTCATGCTCTGCCTGGGAAAGTAAGTCTGCCGCTACGAAATGCGGATTTGCAGTATCGTCTGCAAGAACAAGAATCTCGCTTGGTCCGGCAATAGAATCAATACTTACATGTCCGTATACCGCCTTTTTCGCAAGGGCAACATAAATGTTTCCAGGGCCTACAATCTTGTCAACCTTTTCAATAGACTCTGTTCCATAAGCTAATGCACCGATTGCCTGTGCTCCACCGACTTTATAAATATGAGTTGCACCAGCTTCATTTGCGGCAACTAACGTAGCTGGTGTTACTTCTCCCTCCTTATTTGGAGGGGTTACCATCACGATTTTCTCTACACCTGCAACCTTTGCAGGTACAATATTCATAAGTACAGAGGATGGATAAGCAGCTTTTCCACCTGGTACATACACACCAACTGAAGCTAACGCTGTCATTTTCTGTCCAAGAATTGTTCCGTCCGGTTTGGCATCAAACCAGCTGTTTCTCTTCTGTTTCTCATGATACTCACGGATATTTACAAGAGATTTGCGGATAACTTCTACTAAAGAATCATCTACTTTTTCATATGCTGCCTTGATTTCTTCCCCTGTTACCTGAATCGTATCTTTTGTCAGCTTACATTTATCAAACTTTTCTGTGTAAGCAAAAAGAGCTTCGTCTCCTTTTTCCTTAATCTCGTCTAAAATGCCCTGCACGGTTCCGGCATACTGGTCGTAATTATTCGGGCTTCTTTTTAATAAATCACTTAAAATATTTTTTGTATTTTCTTTATTTACCTTTAAAACTCTCATTTTCTTTTCCT
>UMJY01056899.1_pt1 | contig 10640 bp, 10 predicted proteins | sample 1966191 | NCBI WGS metagenome assembly UMJY01 (sample SAMEA4836161, study PRJEB28245) | human gut metagenome | biome: gut microbiome; material: fecal sample | place: Denmark | collected 2008 | reverse complement strand
GGACTGCGACGAGCCGAACCGCTCCATCATTACCATGCCACTCCATCGCCGCTTATTTACTCTATCGTACCGTTCTGTCGCCCCTACTACCGGATCCGAAGTCTTCCGAGCCCGTCTCGTTCTGCCGGAGCGAATCCCTATCCCTGCCCAACCCCGCAACAAGCATCGGCGGACAATAGCCGCCCGGACTTACCGGCTCCGTACGGAAGACTTCGCCGGCGAAAACCGCCGGAGCCAAGACGAAACGAACGACGCACCGGCCGAAAACGAGAATCGACCGATCAAACGAAAGCGGCAAGCCCCGGTGAGGCCTGCCGCTTTCGTCAGGGGCGAACCCGCCCCGTACATATTTTTACATACCGTACGCGAGCAGCGAGATCTGGTCGTACACGACACTCAGGATACCCAGCAGCAGAATGCCCGCGCTACAGGCCACGAGGCTCACGCGCGTATAGCCGTCGCTGCGGAACGACTCGATCGGCGTATCGTTTTTGTTGATGAACATCGCCTTGACCACGAGCAGATAGTAGTAGAGCGAAATGATCGTATTGAGCAGCGCGATCAGCACCAGAATATAGTAGCCCTGCTGGGCGGCTGCGGCGAAGATGAAGAACTTGCTGAAGAAGCCCGCGAAAGGCGGTATTCCGGCCAGCGAGAACATAGCCAGCGTCATCACGAGGCTCAGCTTCGGATGCGTCGCATAGAGGCCGTTGTAATCGGCTATCGTCAGCTTGCCTGTCCGGTTCTCGATCACGCCGATCACGCCGAAGGCGGCCAGATTCGACACCATGTAGACGAGCACGTAGTACACGAGCGAGGTCATGCCGAGAGCCGTCCCGCCGATCACGCCGAGCATGATGTAGCCGGCCTGCGAGATCGACGAATAGGCCAGAAAACGCTTGAGATTCTTTTGGCGGATCGCGAACAGGTTCGCCAGCGTGATCGTCACGACGATCACGCCGTAGAGAATGCCCTGCCACTGCGCGGCGATCGGAGCGAACACCTTGATGAGAATCGTCATCAGCACGAACACGGCCGATCCCTTGGATATAACCGAGAGATAGGACGTAACCGGCGTCGGGGCGCCTTCGTAGACATCCGGCGTCCACTGATGGAACGGCACGAGCGAAATCTTGAAGAACAGCCCTACGGCGAAGAACACGAACGCCATGATCTGGAGCGGCGAACCGGTAACGGTCGCCGGAATGTCGTCGAAATAGAGCGTTCCGGTCGTACCGTACAGCAGCGACATGCCGTAAAGCGACAGGCCCGAAGCGAATACCGCGTTCAGGATATACTTGGCTCCCGCCTCGGCCGACTTGTGCCGGTACTTGTCGAACGCGACGAGCGTCGCCATCGGGATCGAGGCCGTCTCCAGACCGATGAAGAAGAACAGGAAGTTTCCCGCCGAGATCATGAAATACATGCCCAGCAGCGTGGTCAGCGTCAGGAAATAGAACTCGCCCCGCTTATGAACGGTCGACTCGCCCGCGAGCCATCCGCCGGCCTGCATCAGCACGATCAGCGTTCCGATGTTCAGAATACTCTTGACCACGCTCATCATCGGCGTGTACTGGTACATGCCGCCGAACGCTTCGCCCGCAGCGCCGGGAACGAGATTCAGCAGCGTATGGACACCCACCAGCACGCAGGCTACCGGCTGAAAATAGCGCAAAGCCTTCTTCGAGGCGCACAGGTCGTATAGCAACAGGACGACTATCACTGCGATCAGCGACAGCTCCTCTTTCATCATCAGAAAATTGCTGTAATCCATAACGAATTATCGGGTTAATTGTTCAATAACGGGGATCAGGCTGTAACTGATCATGTCGGATACCCACAGCGGAACCATGCCCAGCCCGGCGATGGCCACGATCAGCGTAGCTACCGAGAAGCGCTCGGAGAAAGTCGCGTCGGTCAGCTTCAGGTGCTCGGGATTCTGCACCGCGCCGTAAAGCAGCTTGCCCACCATGCGCAGCACATAGACGGCCGTGATGACGATCGACGTCGTAGCCAGAATCGTGAAGAATCGGTGGAAAGTGTCGGTATGCTCGAACGATCCGACGAAGACGGTCATCTCGGCCACGAAACCGCTGAGACCCGGCAGGCCCAGCGACGCCAGTCCGGCGATCACGAAGCAGACGCCCAGAAACGGCATCACCCGCATCAGGCCGCCCATCTCGCGGATGTCGCGGGTGTGCGTGCGACCGTAGATCATACCGATCAGCGCGAAGAACAGGGCCGTCATCAGACCGTGCGACAGCATCTGCAGCACGGCGCCGGTCATCGCCGTTTGGTTCAGCATCAGGATAGCGAACAACACCAGGCCGCAGTGGCTCACCGACGAGTAGGCATTGATATATTTCAGATCGGTCTGCTTAATGGCCGAAAGCGCGCCGTAGACGACGCTCGTGCCGGTCAGGATCAGGAAAATCCACGACAGCTCGTTCGCAGCCTCGGGCATCAGGAAAATCGCCACACGGAAGCAGCCGTAGCCGCCGAGCTTCATCAGCACGCCGGCATGCAGCATCGAGACGGCCGTCGGAGCCGAAGCATGACCGTCGGGCGACCACGTATGGAACGGGAACATCGCGCCGAGCACGCCGAAGCCGACAAACGTGAGCGGGAAAAACAGGTACTGCGCGCTCATCGGGATCGTATGCTCGGATATCTCGAGGATGTTCATCGAAAGCTGCCCACCCTCGGGAGCCGAATGGAAATAGATGCCCAAAATGCCCACCAGCAGCAGGGCCGATCCGCCCATCAGCATCAGCGTCAGCTTCATGGCCGAGTATTCCTTGCGTCCCGTACCCCATACGCCGATGAGCAGGTACATCGGAATCAGCGCAACCTCGTAGAACAGGAACATCGTGAACAGGTCGATCGAGATAAAAAAGCCGAATACGCCGATCGACAGCAGCGAGAACCACGCGAAATACTCGCGCGGCATCACGGCCATCTTCCACGAAGCCAGCACCCCGGTAAAGACGATGATCGACGAGAGCAGCAGCATGGCCACCGATATGCCGTCGACGCCGACCGAATAGTGTATGTTCAGCGGAGCGTACCAAACCGCGTCGGCCGTGTAGAGCATCTCGGCCGTATTGCCCGACGCCCGCTCGCCCAAAAACAGGACGGTCAGCGCGACGGCCAGAGCCAGCAGCATCGAGGCCCCCGTCATCATCACCGTCCGCACGGTCCTCGCGTTCGACGTGCAGAACATCGCGCAGGTCATCAGCACCGGAATCAGTACAAACAAAGATAAGAAATTCATATCCGTCAATTTATTTTAGTCAAAAAACCAGTACCAGCACGGTGATGACCACCGTTCCGAGCAGGAACACGAAGGCATATTGCTGAATCTGACCGGACTGAAGACCGCGCACGGCCACCGACATCCGGTTCGTGACATAGGCCAGACCGTCCATCGCGCCGTCGATCACATGACGGTCGAACCAGGCGATCGAGCGGGATATGCAGTTGAAAATGATCTTCTTGGTGACGAACAGATACACCTCGTCGATATAGAAGCGATGGCTCGCGGCCCGGTGCAGCCCGCTGAAAGAGCGTTCCAGACGGTCGGGAATCGGGCTGTGCTTGCGGTAGAAGGCCGTGGCGATTCCGATCGCCACCAGAGCGATCGCGACGCTGGTTCCGGCGACCGCCCAGTCGATATGGATGATATAGTCCTCGCCGTTGCTGCTGACGAATTTGCCGAACGGGATGAAGCCGGCCACGCAAGTAACGGCCGCGAGAACGACCAGCGGAGCGGCCATCGATCGCGGAGCCTCGTGCGGCTCGTGCTCGTGCTCGGCGGGCGTCGCCCAAAAGATGTTGTAATAGAGACGGAACATGTAGAAGGCCGTCAGACCGGCCGTCAGGCTCATCCACCAGCCCAGCGGCGTGCTGAACTCGAACGTGGCGGCCAGAATCTCGTCCTTGCTGAAGAATCCCGAGAACGGAGGAATGCCGGCGATAGCGAGGCAGGCGATCAGGAACGTGATGTGCGTCACGGGCATCTGCTTGCGCAAACCGCCCATGCGGCTCATCTCGTTGCTGTGCACGGCATGGATAATGGCTCCCGCGCCGAGGAACAGCAGCGCCTTGAACATCGCGTGCGTGAACAGGTGAAACATGCCGGCCATGTAGCCGAGCCCCTCGTGTCCGCCGTAGCCCGACACGCCGAGAGCGACCATCATGAAACCGATCTGCGAAATGGTCGAGAACGCGAGCACGCGCTTGATATCGGTCTGCACGCAGGCGATCACCGCGGCGAACAGCGACGTGAATGCGGCCAGATAGGCGATGCCGTGCAACACCTCGGGAGCCTCGAAATAATAGACGGGGAACAGCCGGGCCACCAGATAGACGCCGGCCACGACCATCGTTGCGGCATGGATCAGCGCCGATACCGGCGTCGGGCCCTCCATCGCATCGGGCAGCCAGATATGCAGCGGGAACATAGCCGACTTGCCGGCTCCACCGATGAAAATCAGCGCCAAGGCCCATGCGATCACCGAGCCTCCCATGAAAGTCAGGCCCGGCATCTGCGAGAACACGCTGCCGTCGCCCGAAGTCAGCAGCCCGAAGTCGAACGTGCCGGTGAAGAACGAAAGCAGCAGGATGCCGATCAAGAAAAACAGGTCGGCGAAGCGCGTGACGATAAACGCCTTTTTCGAGGCGGCGATCGCCTCGGGCTTCGTATAGTAGAACCCGATCAGCAGGTAGGACGAAACGCCCACCAGCTCCCAGAAGATATACATTTGGAAAATGTTCGTCGCCACGACCAGCCCGAGCATCGAGCAGCTGAACAGCGACAGGAAGGCGTAATAACGCTCGAAACCCCGCTCGCCCTTCATGTATCCCATGCTGTAAATGTGGACCATCAGCGAAACGGTCGAGATGACGATCAGCATCATCACCGAGATCGGGTCGAGCAGCACGCCCAGATCGATATGCAGCTTGTCGGTGAAGCGCAGCCACTCGAAGTTCAGCGGAACGAGCTTCTGGTAGACTCCGTCGATCTTGGCCGTCGTGAAGTACTGCCAGGCCGTCGCATAGGAAAGCGCCGCGGTGACGCCCATCGACAGCGTGCCCGCCAGCCCCGACGCGCAGGGCCCGAGCCTCTTGCCCAGCAGGCCGAGCACGAAGAACGTCAGCATCGGCAGCAGCACGATAAGTACAGTGTATTCCATATTGAATGTCTTTTGTTTTCGATTCCTTACGGGTTGCGGACGAAAGCCCGAGACGGCCTCCGCCCGGAGACACCTCCTAATCCTTCAGTTCGTCGAGGTTTTTCACTTCGATGTTGCGCAGATTGCGGTAAATGTTGATGATGATCGCTATGGCGACGGCCGTTTCGGCCGCGGCGATCGCTATGGCGAACAGCGTGAAGAAGAAACCTTCGAGCTGTCCGGGAAACAGATAGCGGTTGAACACGGCGAAATTGATATCCACCGCATTGAGGATCAGCTCGATCGAAATGAGCACGGCGATCAGGTTACGCCGCGTGATGAATCCGTACACGCCGGCGAAAAACATCACGGCGGCCAGAATCAGGTAATATTCCATTCGTACTTCCATGGCTCTACTTCCGTTTACGTGCGATTAACAGCCCTCCGACGATGCAGGCCAGCAACAGCACGCTGACCGCCTCGAAAGGCAGCAGATATTGGTATTTCCCGGTTCCCATCAGCGTATGCCCGATCAGGTGCATGTCGATCTCCCCTTCCGTAAAGGCCGAAGGAGCGAACGAGTGGGTCAGCAGCAGGAAAAGCGTCAGCGCGACGCCGGCCAGCGCGGCGACGAGGCCGGCTCCGATCCTGCGGTTGCGCAGTGAGGCTTTCCTCTCTTCGTCGGAACTCGTCAGCAGGATCGAGAAGACGTACAGCACGACGACGCCGCCCGCGTAGATCAGCAGCTGCACGGCTCCGAGAAACGAGTAGTTGAGCTGAAAATAGATGCCGGCCGTCGCGAACAGCACGAACAGCAGGTATGTGGCCGCACGCAGAATCCGCTTGGTCGTGACGGTCAGAACCGAGAAGACGAGGATCACCGCGGCGAGAAAGGCGAAACCGGCCTGTTGTAGGGTAATTTCCATGTCCGTCTATTTTTTTTCAAGAGTTGAACCTTCCGAATTGAGCTGCCGAACCAGCTTGCCGCGCGTGAAAACCGCATGCTCGAAAGCGGTGTCGAACTCGATCGCGTCGTGCGGGCAGCTGCGCACGCAGAGCTGACAGTAAAGGCAGCTTCCCAGATCGTACTCGTAGCGCACGAGCACTTTTTTCTTCTTGCCCTGCTCGTCCTCGACCGTCTCGGAAACGACCCGGATCGAATCGTTCGGACAGTTCATCTGGCAAATGCCGCAGGCCACGCAGCGATGCTCGTTGCGGTCGTTGTGCTTCATTACGAGCTGTCCGCGGAACCGGTCGAACATTTTCAGCGTGTCGCGGTTCTCGGGATACTGCTCGGTCGTCTTCTTCCGGAAAAAGACCCGCAGCGTCGTCCGCATTCCGACCAACAGCGAGCGGAGTCCCGAAAAAAAGGAAGTGATATATTGCTTAAATCCGTTCATGTCCTATTTCTTTATTCAATCAAACACCGGAAATCTAAAAATGGAACCCGGAAACGACGATTACGACCATCAGCAGCAGGTTCAGCAGGTTGATCGGCACCAGGTACTTCCATTCCAGACGCAGCAGCTGGTCGATTCTCAGGCGCGGGAAAGTCCACTTGAACCACATGATGATGAAAATCACGACGGCGACCTTCAGGAAAAACCAGACGGGCGACGGCAGAAAGTCCATGACGGCGTTGAACGAATCCCAGCCGGCGATGTGGAGCGGCATCCATCCGCCCAGAAACAGCGTCGTCGCCACCCCGGCCACGATAAAGAGGTTCAGGTACTCGGCCAGGTAGAAGAAGCCGAAGTGCATGCCCGAATACTCCGTATGATAACCGGCCGTCAGCTCCGAGTCGGCCTCGGGCAGGTCGAAAGGCCCCCGATTCGTCTCGGCCGTACCGGCTACCAGATAGATCACGAAAGCGATGATCGCGGGAACGTGTCCCGTAAAGAGGAACCAGCCGTCGGCCTGACGCTCGACGATCTCGGAAATCTGCATCGTGCCGGCGAAAACGACCATCGTCATGATAGCCAGCCCGATCGAAAGCTCGTAGCTGATCATCTGCGCGCCGCTTCGCATCGCGCCGATCAGCGAGTACTTGTTGTTGCTCGACCAGCCGGCCAGCAGGATTCCGACGATGCCGATCGACGAAACCGCCATCAGGAAGAAGATGCCGACATTGAAGTCGAGCACCTCGAGCCCCTTGCCGAACGGCAGGCAACCGAAAGCGAGCACCGAGGAGATGATGACGACGAAAGGCGCCAGATTGAACAGGAAACGGTCGATGTGATCGATCGGAATCAGCTCCTTGATCAGCATCTTGATCATATCGGCCACGCTCTGCACCGTACCGTAGGGCCCTACCCTGTTCGGCCCCAGTCGGCACTGGAAAAAGGCGCAGACCTTGCGCTCGACGTAAATCAGCGCCAGCGCGATGACCGCATAGAGCAGCAACAGGCACAGCCCGATCAGCACGCACTCGACGAGCGTGGCTCCCCACGAGGGCAGCCAGGCGTTCAGCGTATCGTGCACCCAGCCCGTCACCGCGTTGAAATCAATACTGTCGGTATAGGTATTCAATAACATGCGTTTGGATTTTTAGTCGTTATTACCTGTCGATATCGGGTACCACGTAGTCGAGCGAGCCGCCGATGGCGATCAGGTCGGCGATCTTGTTTCCTCTCGAAAGCGTATCGACCACATTGACCAGCGGCAGCCCAGTCGAGCGGAATTTCACGCGGTAGGGCATCTTGTCGCCCCGGCTCTCGAGATAGACGCCGAACTCGCCCCGGCTGGCCTCGACGCTCGCCCAATAAGCCCCCTCCGGCACGCGGATGATCGGCTTCGTCTTGACGGCGTAGTCGCCCTCGGGGATGTTATCGATCAGCTGCTCGAGAATGTGCAGCGACTCGCGGATCTCGTCCATGCGGACCATGTAACGGTCGAACGTGTCGCAGCCCGTGCGGATGCACTCTTTGAACTCCACGCGATCGTACACGCCGTAGGGATGCAGCTTGCGCACGTCGCAGCTCCAGCCCGACGCGCGGCCCGACGGCCCCGTGACGCCGTAGGAGATAGCGTCCTCCTTGCTCAGGATACCGATGCCCTTCATGCGCTGCTGCGCGATCACGTTGCCGGTGAACACCTCGTCGTACTCCTTGAGCATGCCGGGCAGATAGGCGATGAACTTCTTGATCCGCCCGACCAGATCGGGATGGATATCGGCCATGACGCCGCCGATCACGTTGTAATTCTGGATCAGGCGGCCGCCGGTCGTCTCTTCCAGCATGTCGAGAATCAGCTCGCGGTCGCGGAATCCGTAGAAAAACGCGGTCAGCGCGCCGAGGTCCATGCAGAACGTCGACCAGAACAGCAAATGGGACGAAAGGCGCTGCAATTCGTCCATGATCGTCCGGATATACTGCGCGCGCTCGGGAACCTCAATACCCATCGCGCGCTCGATGCACATGCACAGCGCGTGACGGTTCTGGTGAGCCGACAGGTAGTCGAGCCGGTCGGTGAGCGCAAGCATCTGCGGATAGGTCAGGCTCTCGCACATCTTCTCGATTCCGCGATGAATATAACCGCAGTGCGGATCGACCTTCTTGATGATCTCGCCCTCGAGCGAGACGCGGAAATGGAGCACGCCGTGCGTAGCCGGGTGCTGCGGTCCGATGTTGACGACATATTCCGAGTCGTCGAACAGCACGTTCTCGCCCGCTTCGATCCGGCCGTCCTTCTCGACGAGCGTCGGCGCCGAATCGGTCATCGGCTCGCTCTCGAGACGGATCGGATTGATCTCGGGCGAAGCGTCGTAATCCTTGCGCAGCGGGAATCCGACCCAGTCGCTGCGCAGATAGAGCCGGCGCATGTCGGGATGGCCTACGAAGCGAATGCCGAAAAAGTCGTACGCTTCCCTCTCGTTCAGGTTGGCCGTCTTCCATATATCCGACACGGTCGGAAGCTCGGGATTTTCCTTTTCGGCCGTCGAGGTCTTCAGCACGATCTCGCTGCCCGACGCCGTCGAGCGGAGGTGGTAGACTACGCCGAGCGTATCGCCCCAGTCCATGCCCGTCAGGCTGACCAGAAAGTCGAACTGCATCCGGGGATCGTTTCTGAGTTCCAGCGCCGCGGCCCGCAACTCCGAGGCCGGAACGGTCACCGTCAGCGGCTCGCTCTCGGAAAACTCGGCCGACGGCGCCTTGGACGCCAATATCTCTCTTATGTTATTCATGGGTTGCATCATTGTCTGCGGTTACTTTTTTCTCCTTTCTGTTCACGCCGCCGAAGAAATGCTCGGCTTTCACCTTGCGCTGCAACTGCATCATGCCGTAGAGCAAAGCCTCCGGACGCGGGGGGCACCCCGGCACGTACACGTCGACGGGAATGATCTGCTCGACCCCTTGCAACACATGGTACGACTTTTTGAACGGCCCGCCGGAAATGGCGCAAGCGCCCATCGCGATCACGTACTTCGGCCCGGCCATCTGATCGTAAAGGCGTTTGAGCACCGGAGCCATCTTGTGCACGATCGTCCCGGCCACGACGATCACGTCGGCCTGACGCGGGCTGGCCCGCGTCACCTCGAACCCGAACCGGGCGAAGTCGTAGCGGGCGGCTCCGACGGCCATGAATTCGATGCCGCAGCAGCTCGTAGCGAAAGTAAGCGGCCACAGCGAGTTACTGCGTCCCCAGTTGATCAACTGATCGAGCTTGCCGACCACGACATTCACGCCGTTGGCGCGCAACTCCTCGATGTATTCATTGTCATTGAACGCATCGTATTTCATCGATTTGATGTTGACTCCCTTTATTTCCATTCCAAAGCTCCTTTCTTCCATGCGTAAGCCAATCCCAGAACCAGAATCAGCATAAAGAACAGAATGTTGAACAGTCCTGCGACGCCGACTTCGCGGACGATCACCGCCCACGGAAACATGAACATCGCCTCGACATCGAAAATCAGGAACAGGATCGCGAACAGGTAGTAGCCGACCTTGAACTGCATCCACGACTTGCCCCGCGTCGGTATGCCGCATTCGTAGGCCTCCCCTTTCTGCCCGTTGAAGGACCGGGGCGAGAGCAGGTAGTCGAGCCCCCAAGCCGCTACGACCAGAAACACGGCCGTCAAGATAACGACCAGAAATAACGTCAAATCCATAGCATCAACCGTTTTTGACAAATCAAAAATGCTTATAAAAAGCGCGGGAATCATGCGATTTATAAGCGGGAATAGGGTAAAGAGTAAAAAACGATGCAAAAATAGCGTAAAATGTGAATAGAAAAAAATCTATTCTTTTTTTTATCGGTTCGCCGGCCATTTTTTGCTTTTCGCTTTCCCGGCAGGCACTTTCCAACAAGCATACGGTAGCAGTCCGCAGGAAAAGCAACCGACGGAAATACGACCGGCCAAAACATTCCATGCCGACAAGACGCTCGGGAAATACCTGCCGGTCGATCATCCCGGAACCGCACCCGACGGTCATACGGATAAGGCACACCCCGGCCGGAACGACA
>UMJY01082385.1_pt1 | contig 10653 bp, 7 predicted proteins | sample 1966191 | NCBI WGS metagenome assembly UMJY01 (sample SAMEA4836161, study PRJEB28245) | human gut metagenome | biome: gut microbiome; material: fecal sample | place: Denmark | collected 2008 | reverse complement strand
CGGCATTACCGATGAGGAATTGCTGAGCCGCAATGCGGTAAAGTTAGCGAGCAAATTCTGTGAAAAGGGATTGCGCTATGACCTCACTGTACCGTTCGCCCGTTACGTGGTCATGCACCGTGACGAAATCAGTTTCCCTTTCAAGCGTTATCAAATTCAGCCGGTTTGGCGTGCGGACCGTCCTCAGAAGGGCCGTTATCGTGAATTCTATCAGTGTGATGCCGATGTGGTAGGCAGTAATTCTTTATTGAATGAAGTGGAGCTGGTACAGATGATAGACCGGGTATTTGGCAAATTCGGAGTACGCGTTTCAATTAAAATCAATAACCGTAAGATATTGACCGGTATTGCCGAGATCATAGGTGAGGCCGATAAAATTGTGGATATCACCGTAGCTATTGATAAGCTGGACAAGATAGGCTTGGAAAATGTAAATGCGGAATTGGCTTCTAAAGGGATTCCTCAAGAGGCTATTGATAAATTGCAGCCGATTATTTTATTGAGTGGAAGCAATGAAGAGAAATTGGAAACTTTGAAAACAGTCCTTGCAGCCAGTGAAACGGGAATGAAGGGAGTAGAAGAAAGTGAATTCATATTAAAAACCGTATCTACACTGGGTGTGAAGAGTGAAGTGGAACTGGATTTGACTTTGGCTCGTGGCTTGAATTATTATACTGGCGCTATTTTTGAAGTGAAAGCCTTGGATGTACAGATTGGCAGTATCAGCGGTGGCGGCCGTTATGATAACCTGACCGGTGTCTTTGGTATGGACGGTATGTCTGGTGTAGGTATCTCTTTCGGAGCCGACCGTATTTTTGATGTGTTGAATCAGTTGGATTTGTACCCGAAAGAAGCGGTGAACGGAACTGAACTGTTGTTTGTAAACTTCGGTGATAAAGAAGCTGCTTATTGTCTGCCTATCCTGGCAAAAGTCCGTGAAACAGGGGTACGTGCCGAAATTTATCCGGATGCTGCTAAAATGAAGAAGCAGATGGGATATGCCAATGACAAGCAGATTCCTTTTGTCGCCATTGTTGGTGAAAATGAAATGAACGAAGGGAAACTGACTTTGAAGAATATGACTACGGGCGAGCAGTCACTGGTTACACCGGATGAGTTGTTGGCAGTAGTGAAAGCTTGATCTCATCAAGCGGATGTTGTCGGAATAGTCCGGTATATTCATCCGTGATTATCTATGCGGATTAACAGGTTATTTTTTTCTTCCGTTACTATATCTCCTTTAGAATCAGTGAGATGTGGTGACGGAAGTTCTTTTTTTCCCTCCGAAATGGTTTGTTCTCCTTTCCCTGTGTGGAGTCGACAAGGCGGAATGCCCGTTCTTGTCGTTGTTGATTGTATTTCTTGTTTTAAGGATGAAAACTGATGAAGCTGACCTGAAATATGATTTTCTTTTGCGAGGGTCTGATATTATTATATATATTTGTGAAATGCTAGCCTTATAAATTTAATCAGATGATAGATGAAAAGCAGTTGATATCCCATTTGTATCAAAATAGGGAGAATGGTCAATGGATGATACAAACCAATGATGAACATCAAAAGGGGGTTGCTGATATGGCGGCATCCTTCGCCGGGCAGTTCGGACTTTCTTCTTGGGGGCGTGCGCTCGGCCTACTTCATGATAAAGGAAAGGAACGGGCGGCATTCCAGCAATACATACGCAAGATGAATGGTTTGCCTACGAGTGACAAGAAGCGCTATGATGATCATACCCATGCTTTTGTGGGTGGAATATTGGCAAAAGAACTTATGGGAAAAGATGTTTCCCATCTTCTTGTAAACCAAATTATTTCTCATCACACGGGGTTACATAATTTCGGGGATGTGGAAAACATATTGAAAGAGAGGCTATTGTCCGAAGAAATAAACGAGGGTGACATTAGCATAAACAAACCTTTATTATTCCAAGAATTTATTGATTCACCTTTTTCTAAATTAAAGGTTGAATGGAAACACTTTCATCACCTTTCCCGTATGCTTTTTTCCTGTCTTGTAGATGCCGACCGACTCGATACAGAACGGTTTATGGATGTAGAGTCATGGCGGAAGCGGGGAAATTTGGCTACGCTTGTCGATTTGCTTCCACAACTGGAGGCATATATGCAAAAACTGCAATCGAATGCAGCCGATACGAAAGTGAACCGCATCCGCCGGCAAGTGAAAGAACAATGCAGTAGAACTTCTTTAAGCGAAAAAGGATTTTATAGCCTTACGGTTCCGACGGGAGGCGGTAAAACACTTTCTTCTTTGTTATGGGCCATGAAGCATGCTGTAAGCCATTCAATGAATCGTATCATCATCGCCATCCCATATACCAGTATCATTGTGCAAACGGCAGGGCTTTTGAAGGAAATCTTTGGTGAAGAAAATGTATTGGAGCATCATAGTAATTTCGACCCCGATGATATTAAGGACGAGGAAAATAGGGAAAAAGCAAAATTGGCTACAGAGAATTGGAACTATCCCATTATTGTCACTACCAATGTACAGCTTTTTGAATCTATGTTTAGCAATAAAACATCTGATTGCCGCAAACTGCACAACATGGCAAATTCAATTCTTGTTTTGGATGAGGTTCAGATGTTGCCAACCGGCTTCTTGCAGCCGATAGTCGATGCGCTGAAAGCGTATCAGGAAATGTTCGGGATTTCGGTATTGTTTACCACGGCAAGTCAGCCGGTATTGAGCGGTCTGATAGAAGGAACAAATCCTAAAGCTGATTTTAAGGGAATAGAACATATCAAGGAAATTATTCCGGAAGAATTTGCTTTGCATGACCAACTTCGCCGTGTGAAGTTGGCAATCGATGATACAGGAAGAACATACGATGAGATAGCTGCAAAGATGTCTGAATATAATAAGGTGTTGTGCATAGTGAACACTCGTAAAGATGCCAAAGAGCTGTATGACCGTTTGCCCAATGACGGAGTGAAATTGCATTTGTCTAGAATGATGTGCCCTGCCCACTTACACGAAACTATTGGTAAAATAAAAACTTTATTGAAGGATGGGTTGCAGCCGATTGTCAGGGTCATTGCAACCCAACTTGTGGAGGCTGGTGTGGATATAGACTTTCCGGTTGTGTTCCGTCAAGAAGCAGGACTCGATTCTGTATTGCAAGCAGCGGGACGGTGCAATCGGGAAGGACGAAGTGCAATGGGACATACATTTGTGTTCAGTCTGGCTGCAGAGAAGCGAAATCCCTTCGGTTCAATGGCTGACTCCAACAATGCTCGGTTGAATTTGCCGGAAGATAGTGATTGGTTTGCTCCTTCTACCATGAAAGCGTATTTTTGTCAATTGTATAGCAGAAAACAAACATTTGATGAAAAGGATATAAAGCACTGGCTTTACAAACCTACTGAGTTATGTTTTGAAACTGCATCAAAAGAATTTCGCCTGATTGATGATACAAGTATAAATGTTATCGTAAATTGGGAAAACAGCATGGAACTTATAGAGCAGTTGAAAGAATCGGGGTGTACCTACTCGTTGGTGAAGCAATTGGCGAAATTTACTGTAGGCATCCGTTCCTATGATTTTAAGCAACTGAAAGGCTATGGGCTTGTCGAAGAAATATTGGAAGGAATATATGTATTGGCAGACAGGTCTCAGTATAATAAAGCCACAGGTCTCAGTCTTGATAACCATTGGCTGGAGGAAGTATTAATGATATAAAGAAACGGATATGACAAAGAAAGAAACATTGAAATTGTTTGAAGAACGTAAAGTCCGCACCGTGTGGGATGATGAAAAGGAAAAATGGTATTTTTCGATAGTTGATGTGGTGTCAGTTTTAACAGACAGTGTTGATGCAACTGCTTATTGGCGTAAGTTAAAGCAAAGACTTAAAGAAGAGGGAAATGAAACCGTGACAAATTGTCACGGTTTGAAAATGAAAGCCGCAGACGGTAAGATGCGACTTACAGATGTGGCTGATACAGAACAACTACTACGTATCATTCAGTCTATCCCATCTCCCAAGGCAGAACCGTTCAAGCAATGGATGGCACATGTAGCATCCGAACGTCTTGATCAGATGCAAGACCCTGAGTTGAGTATTGAGCAAGCTATGATGGACTACAAGCGACTTGGTTACTCTGACAACTGGATAAACCAACGCTTGAAGAGCATTGAAATCCGTAAAGATCTTACAGATCAATGGAAACTACATAATGTAGAGGAAGGTGTTCAATATGCTACTCTTACAGACATTATCTATCAGCAATGGGCTGGAAAGTCGGCAAAGGAGTACAAACAGTTCAAGGGCTTGAAGAAAGAAAATCTCCGGGACAATATGACCAATGAAGAATTGGTTCTTAATATGCTGGCCGAACTCTCTACGACAAGTATTACTAAAGCTAAAAATCCTCAGACATTGGGTGAAAATATGCAGTGTGCGGCTGATGGTGGTGATGTGGCTCGTGTGGCACGCGAACAGTTGGAGCAAAAAACCGGTCGTGAAGTGGTAACTCCCTTGTCGGCAAAAAGGTTTTTTGAAGGTCAGAAGCCAGAAGATTTATTGGAAAACAAGGAAAACGATGAATGATATGGAATATACAGATAAAGAATATTGTTTGGAGGTGTGGGGCGATTGGGCTTGTTTCACTCGTCCGGAATTGAAAGTAGAGCGTGTGAGTTACGATGTCATAACGCCATCGGCGGCACGCGCCATCTTTGAAGCGATACTGTTTAAACGCTATGCCATGCGTTGGCAGGTAACCAAGATTGAGGTACTCAGGCCTATAAAATGGGCTACCATTAGACGGAATGAAGTTGGAGCGGTGGTAAATTCCAGCATGAAACCAATTTATATAGATGATGGAAAGACACGCCAACAGAAGAACACTTTGCTTCTGCTGGATGTGCGTTACCGAATTTATGCTAAGTTAGTATTTATTCCGGTAAAAGACCGTCCCAAAGAGGCTTTTGCCAAGCATCAGCCAAGTGCTGACGAGAATCCTATGAAGTATTATCAGATGTTCGAACGCAGGGCATCACAAGGGCAATGTTTTACGCAGCCCTATCTCGGATGTCGTGAGTTTTCTGCAAACTGGAAGTATATTGAAAGTACTGATAATCTTGATAATCCCTTAGCCGAAGACAGGGATTTCGGCATTATGCTTTATGATATGGACTTTGAGGAAAATCCACAAAAACCGAATGCTATGTTTTATAGAGTCCAAATGAAAAAGGGAGTGATTGTTGTACCGGATAAAGATAGTGAGGAGGTGTTGAGATGATACTGAAAGCATTATATGATTACTATCATCGAAGTGGAGATGATGTGGCCCCTTTTGGTTTAGAATACAAAGAGATTGGATTTATTATTGTTATTGATAGATGTGGAAAATTTCTGCGCTTTGAAGACAGGCGCATAGATAAGAAGTCGGCACAGCAGTTTCTTGTTAAGAAAAGTGTTAGCCGGTCAAGTGCCCCTGTTGCAAACTATTTGTATGACAATTGTAAATATGTATTTGGTTATTCCGATAAGGGGGATATGGAAAAGATACGTAAGTACTTTGAAGTATTTAAGGCGAAAGTAAAAGATATATATGATGCTTTTCCGGATAATGAGGACATAAAAGCTGTTTATGCATTTTATCAGCAAGACCCTTCTTTTATAGTTGGGGCTATGCAGAAAGATTCTTTATGGGATGATATAGCCAAAAATCTTAATAAGAAATATTCTACCTTTTCTTTCCTTATAGAAGGGGATACGAAAATAGTGGCTTCGAAAACGGAATTGATAAATTTGTTTGAAGAGAATCATGGCGTGGTAGGAAATCTTTGTTTGATAACAGGGAGATATTCAAAAGTTGTAGAGATTACAACTGCTACAAAGATACTTGGAAGCCAAGAAACAGCCAAACTGGTTGCATTTCAAGTTAATTCCGGGTATGATTCGTATGGGAAATCTAAAGGATACAATGCTCCAATATCAGAAGAAGCTGAATTTGCATATACAACCGCATTGAATCATTTGCTGCGTTCGGATTCTCACAATAAGTTTATGGTGGGCTCACGTACTTATCTTTTCTGGGCTTCCTCCAATAGCGAGGCTTCAAAAGAGTCCGAGAATAGTTTATTTTCTTTGTTGGGGCGGATTGAAGAAGAAAATGACGACCCAAACAGGCGTATAAAGTTAGTATATGATACTTTCCAGTCTATCTATAACGGAAAATTATCGGCAAACGATGATGACAAATTCTTCATTTTGGGTTTGGCTCCTAATTCGGCAAGAATTGCGGTAGTATATTGGAATGAGATGCCTTTGCGTGAGTTTGCAGGTTTGATAAGTAAGCATTTTACAGATATGGAGATGGTGGACACTCGCAAAGATAAGAAGCCGTACTTGGGACTGCATTCCATTCTTGGAAATGTTACTCTTGGAGGAAAGTCAAGTGATGCGACTCCCAACCTTCCTGATGCTGTGGTGAGAAGCATATTTCAAGGGTTGCCGTATCCGGCTTCTCTCTTTCAAGCATGTATTCGTCGCATACGTGCAGAACAATCCGTCAATATAGTGCGTGCTGCTATCATCAAGGCATATCTCAACAGACTAAACGAAAATAACAACCATAAAAAATTAGATGTTATGTTAGACAAAGAAAATCAAAATCAAGGGTATCTTTGTGGAAGGCTATTTGCCGTACTTGACAAGATACAGGAGGATGCCAATGGTATTCATTCCATTCGAGAACGCTATATGAATGCTGCATCAGCAACTCCTTCCATGGTTTTTGCCACGGTGCTCAACCTTTCTACTCATCATATAGAGAAGTTGAATCCGGGTGGACAAGTGTTCTATGAGAAGCTGAAACAGGAAATTATATCCAAACTTGATGCAAAAGGATTTCCTCCACATCTTAACCTGCAAGATCAAGGACGGTTCTTTGTGGGATATTATCATCAACGTCAAGACCTTTTTATGAACAAGGAAAATAAAGAAATGGAATAATAATTTTAAAAATATAAAGTTATGTCAGAACTAAAGAATAGAATTGATTTCGTTTACATATTTGATGTAAAAGATGGTAACCCAAATGGTGATCCGGATGCGGGTAATCTACCACGTGTGGATGCCGAAACAGGTATGGGACTTGTTACGGATGTCTGTTTGAAACGCAAGGTTCGTAACTATGTACAAATAGCAAAAGGGCTTGTGAATGGCTTTGATATATTTATCAAAGAGAAGGCAGTCCTGAATACTTTGATTGATAATGCACATGATGATTCAGAAGTAAAAAATGCAAAGGACAAAATAGAAGCAGCACGTCGTTTTATGTGTAATAATTACTTTGATATCAGAACATTCGGCGCAGTTATGTCAACAGGTAAAAATGCGGGTCAAGTTCGTGGCCCTATCCAGTTCACCTTTGCTCGTTCTATAGATCCAATTGCTGTAGCGGAACATTCTATTACTCGTATGGCAGTAGCAACAGAGAAAGAAGCAGAAAAACAAGATGGTGGCAATCGTACAATGGGACGTAAAGCCACCATTCCTTATGGCCTCTACGTCTGTCACGGCTTCATCTCCGCCAACTTGGCACAACAGACAGGATTTTCTGAAGAAGACCTTGAACTATTTTGGAACGCATTAAAGAATATGTTCGATGTGGATCGTTCGGCGGCACGTGGATTGATGAGTGCTCAAAAACTGATAGTCTTCAAGCATGACTCCATATTGGGTAATGCTCCCGCCAACAAGTTGTTTGAATTGGTAAAAGTGGAGAAAGTCTGCGATGGAGCACCACGCTCATTCATCGATTATTCAGTTACTATAGATAAGGAGAATGCTCCATCAAATGTAACTATTGAGGAACTGATATAATTCCATCGTATGTACAATGAAGACGATATGCTCATGTTGTCGGGGATTCAGCACTTTAGGTTCTGTCCCCGGCAATGGGCTTTGATACACATTGAGCAGCAATGGGGCGATAATCGTCTCACCATCGAAGGACAGATTCTGCACAAGCATGTAGATGATCCGTTTTATAGACAGAAGTGTGGTGACCAGATAACATTGCGTGCGGTGAATATCGCTTCGCGTGAACTTGGACTCTATGGAATCTCTGATGCCATAGAGTTGTTTCCTTCCTCATCTCTTGAAAATACTATCTTGCATCCCAACTATCCGGGGCGATGGCAACCGGTTGCTGTGGAGTATAAGCATGGCAAACCGAAAAGAAACGAGGTGGATGAAGTGCAGTTGGCAGCACAAATTATGTGCATAGAAGAAATGTATGCTATCCATATACCATACGGCGCTTTCTTTTATGGGGAGCTTCGCCATCGGGTTAATGTGGATATAACGGAGGAACTGCGAGATATAGTCAGACAATGTGCCCGGGATATGCACGATATATTTAGTAAAGCGGTTATCCCGAAGGCTGAATATGGGAAACATTGTGACAAGTGCTCGCTGAAAGATATTTGCATGCCGGAAATGGTAAATAATTGTACTTCGGTAGATAATTACCTTACTAAAAATCTGTATCTATGAGAAAACTATTGAATACTTTGTATGTGACGACACCGGAAGCGTATCTTAGTAAGGATGGGCTGAATGTCGTTATATCTGTTCAGCAGGAGGAGGTGTTTCGTATTCCTGTCATAAATATAGAAGGCATCGTTACGTTCGGATATATGGGCGCAAGTCCCGGTGTGATGAAATTGTGTAGTGACAATGGTATATCACTCACATTTCTTTCTCCACAAGGCAGATTCATCAGCAGGGTTCAAGGTGTTACGAAAGGAAATGTTCTGTTACGCAAAAAGCAGTACCAATTGTCGGACGATGCATCTTGGTCGTTGCATGTGGTTCGGTTGATGATTGGTGGTAAGATTCAAAACTATCGCAATATATTGAGGAGATATATTCGTGATTATGGTGAGAATGAAGACATTAATAGGGCGGTGCAAGTATTGGAACGTGCCAAACGTGATGTTTTGAAGGCTCAAGATAAGACGGAATTAATTGGTTATGAGGGGATGGCTTCGAATGCCTATTTTGAGGTATTGCCAATCTTGATACTTAATCAGAAGACTGATTTCCCATTTCATGGTCGCAATCGTCGTCCTCCCAAGGATGCGGTGAATGCCATGTTGTCTTTTGCATATACCTTGATTGCCAATGATGTTGCGGCCGCTCTCGAAACTGTTGGCCTTGATCCATACGTCGGGTTTCTCCATACACTCCGTCCAGGGCGCACGTCGTTGGCTTTAGATATGATGGAAGAGTTACGTGCTTACCTTGGCGACCGTTTTATTTTGTCGTTGATTAATAAAAGACAGATTTCAGTAAAAGACTTCTTGTTCCAAGGTGATAATGGGGTTGTTATGACAGATAAAGGGAAAAAGACTTTTATTACTGCATGGCAGGCAAGGAAAAGGGAAGTGATAATTCATCCTTATCTTAATGAAAAAGTTGAAATAGGGCTTCTGCCTTATGTGCAGGCTATGTTAATGGCAAGATATATCAGGCAGGATATTGACGATTATCCGGTATTTCTTATAAAATGATTTTTAATTATGTACATTCTTGTGACTTACGATGTGGATACTACAAGCAAAGAGGGGGCTCACCGTTTACGATGTGTGGCCAAGGCATGTTTGGATTATGGACAGAGGGTGCAGAACTCAGTCTTTGAGTGTGTAGTGACGGAAGCGCAATATTCTCTTTTAAAAGGGAGAGTTAGGGATATTATTGATATGTCTCTTGATAGTGTTCGTTTTTATATTCTTAGTAAAAATGAGAATAAGAGGGTAGAAGTAATAGGTGTTGAAACGGCTTATAAAGTTGAGGAGGCTCTTATAATATAATGCGAATGTGGTGTGTTACAAAAAAAGTAGTATCTTCGCATGTGTTAATAATCAGTAGATTAAATTATTTGTAGAGTATTTCTTCGTTATGAAGTTGAATAATAATGATGATTCGCATAACAGTGGATTAAACTTGCTGATTTATAATATGTTATTAGATATAGAGTCACACCCTACGTGGGTGTGTGGATTGAAACAAAGTATCCCCTTGAAACAGCCGGTGGAATCCAACGTCACACCCTACGTGGGTGTGTGGATTGAAACTTTGATTACTTGTTTTACTTCTGCTTCCATAAAGTCACACCCTGCGTGGGAATATATGGATTGGAGCATTGTTCACTCGTCGGTCAAGTTTATGGAAGAACTGTAAGCATTCGGCCTCTTATGTATTTCTCTCCAGGCTTTTGATTTTGTTATGACTGGAAAAAACACGTACAAGCCCGAATGCTTATCTTTTGTCTGTCTTCTTTTGTTGTTTCACCTAAGTGACAATGCATTGGCACCTAAGTGGAGAGGCGTAGTCACCCAAGTGATACGATTGCTTCACCTTGGTGAAACTATAAATGCAACTAAGTGTTTGCACGATAAGGCCTTGTAAATGAAGTAAATGGATGAACCATCATGTAGGACACATCAAGAAGGAAAATCTATGAGTCTTCAGAAACAATGGTAAAAATCCACATACATACCAGTTAAGGGGAATTACGGATCCTTTTACACCACAAACCGTTGAAAATAAATGGTTTGTGGTGATTGAAACAAAAAAAGAACAGATGTCTTTTTAATACGCTATCTTATCCAATA
>UMJY01061289.1_pt1 | contig 10677 bp, 9 predicted proteins | sample 1966191 | NCBI WGS metagenome assembly UMJY01 (sample SAMEA4836161, study PRJEB28245) | human gut metagenome | biome: gut microbiome; material: fecal sample | place: Denmark | collected 2008 | reverse complement strand
AGCCGCACTCATCCAGCAGGATGCGCATCATCTCGGGGATGGCCAGGGTGGGGTGGGTATCGTTCAGCTGGATGGCCACCTTGTCGGGCAGGTTCTCCAGCGTGGCGTAGCTGGACAGGTGGTTCTGGACGATGTCGCCGATGGAGGCGGCAGACAGGAAGTACTGCTGACGCAGGCGCAGGATCTTGCCTTCCACATGGTTGTCGTTGGGGTACAGCACCTTGGAGATGAGCTCGGCGTTGGCGTTCTTGCTCATGGCGGTGTTGTAGTTGCCCAGAGAGAAGCTGGACATATCAAAATCGGGGGCCTTTGCCTGCCACAGACGCAGCTTGGCAACGCCCTTGCCGTCGTAGCCCTGCACATACATGTCGGAGGGAACGGCCATGACGCTGTTGTAGTTGGTGTGCTGGATGTAGTGGAAGCCGTTGTCCCAGTTCTCGTGGATCTCGCCGTCAAAGCGGACCTCCACAGCCTGGTCCGGGTGGCTCTGCAGCCAGACCTGGCCGCCGGGCAGCCAGTTGTCGGCACGCTCCTGCTGCCAGCCGTCCACGATCTTCTGCTTGAAGATACCGTACTCGTACAGGATGGAGTAACCAGTGCCGCAGATGCCGGTGGTGGCCATGCCGTCCAGGTAGCAGGCAGCCAGACGGCCCAAGCCGCCGTTGCCCAGGCCTGCATCGGGCTCTTCCTCAAAGATGCTGTCAATGTTGATGTCAGCATCAGACAGAGCCTTTTTGGCCACATCGTCCAGGCCCAGGTTCAGCAGGCTGGTCTTGAGGCTGCGGCCCATCAGGAACTCCATGCACAGGTAGTACACCTGCTTGGTGCCGGTGCCAATGGCCTTGGACTGGAACTTTTTGTGGTTCTCGCTCATCATTTGGCGGCAGATCAGGGCCAGAGAACGGTAGATCTGCTGGTTGGAGGCAACGTTCAGATCCACGCCGTACTCGCTGGTCAGCTTGTCCTGAAGAATTTTGCCAAATTCTTTCGATGTCATAACTGTACTCCTATCCGCATTCGTGCATAAAATGCTAAAAATCTTGCGTAATGTACGGCCTCTGGTGCTTTCCCTCTACCCCGCGTGCCGTCAACATAACAACGTTATTATAATATGAACACTTGGCAAATGCAAGAAATCAATGGATTTTTTCTGTAACTGCCATTTTTTTAACCAACTTTCTGACCAATATGCCGAAAATTCAAAAAATACACTTTTTCTTGATGCTTATTTATATTATAATAAAGAGAGTATACGGGGCAGGCGGGCAACCGGCGGGGGTAACTCGGCCAGAAATGTGCCGGGTAACTCGCCCAGTGCGTGCCGGAATGGGAAAACGATTCCGGAAACGGTGCCGCTGTCCCGGGAAAAGCAGGAATACACCGCCCGCGTGCCGGGCGGAAACGGATAAAAGGGGAAAAGACACATGGTCAACAAAGTACGGGTGAACATTGCGGGGACGCCGTATGCCATTGCAACGACGGATTCGGAAAAATACATTCAGTCTCTGGCCAAAAAGCTGGACGAGGACATCACAAAGCTGCTGGACGAGAACGAGAATCTCTCGGTGACCAAGGCAGCGGTGTTCTGCGCCATGGATTATCTGGACGAGTACCGCAAGAGCACCGGCAGCGCCGAGAACATGCGCAGCCAGATCCAGGACTACATTGCAGATGCCGCCCGCGCCAAGCTGGCCGAGGACAAGGCCAAGGCAGAGAACGAAGTGCTGCGCCGGGAAGCCGCTGCCCTGCGGGAACAGCTGGCCAAGGAGCGCCGCCGTGAAAGCCGCCGCGAGGAGCGGGCAGAGCAGGCTGCCGCAGAACAGGCTGCCGCCGAAAAACAGGGCTGAATACTACCTTATATAAATGGAATGGAGAATTATGTCGAAGATTGAGATCCTTGCCCCTGTGGGCAGTGAAGAAATGCTGCGTGCCGCCGTGTTCAGCGGGGCGGATGCGGTCTACCTGGGCTTTTCGGGCTTCAATGCCCGCACCGGAGCCGGCAACTTTGACGCCGACAGCCTGAAAGAGGCGGTGCGGTTCTGCCATGCCCGCGGCGTGGCGGTGCATGTGGCACTGAACACCACCGTGTACGGCACCGAGCTGCCGGCCCTGGAACAGGCCATCCGGTCGGTGGCTGCCAGCGGAGCCGATGCCGTGATCTGCCAGGATCTGGCGGTGGCCACCCTGATCGGGAAGATCGCCCCGCAGCTGCCGCGCCACGGCTCCACCCAGATGAGCGTGCACACCCTGCAGGGCGCACTGGAGCTGAAGGAGCTGGGCTTTACCCGGGTCGTGTTGGCCCGGGAGCTGAGCCTGCCGGAGGTGGAACACATCACGAAGCACTGCGGCATCGAGACCGAGTGCTTCGTGCACGGTGCGCTGTGCATGAGCATGAGCGGCCAGTGTTACATGTCGGCCTTTCTGGGCGGGCGCAGCGGCAACCGCGGCTCCTGCGCCGGGCCCTGCCGCCTGCCTTTTGAGGCCAACACCCTGCCGGAAGGTAAGCCGGGCCGCCTGCACCACCTGTCGCTGAAGGACAACTCGGTCATCGACCAGTTGGACAAGCTGCAGGCGCTGGGGGTGGCCTCGGCCAAGATCGAGGGCCGTCTGCGCACGCCGGAATATGTGGCGGCGGCGGTCAGCGCCTGTCTGGCGGGCCGCGAGGGCCGCGCCTACGACCGCGACCTGCTGAAGAACGCCTTCAGCCGCTCCGGCTTCACCTCCGGCTATCTGGACGGAAAAATCGACGGCACCATGTTCGGCGTGCGCAGCGAAGCGGACGCCGAGCTGACCAAAAAGACCCTGCCTATGCTGCGGGAGCTCTACCGCCGGGAGCGCTCCCGGGTGCCGGTGACCATGCGGCTGGAGATCGAAGAGGGCGGCGAGAAGCTCACCGTGACCGATGCGGACGGCAATAAAGCGTTTGCCTACGGCGATTTTGAGCCGCAGCCCGCCCGCACCGACCCCACCGAGAGCCTGCGCCGCAGTCTGGCCAAGACCGGCGGCACCCCCTTTGAAGCGGCGGACATCGCCGTGGAGATGGACGGGGGCCCCTGGTTCGTGCCCGGCAGCACGGTGAATGAGCTGCGCCGGGAAGCGCTGGACGCCCTGCTCAAAAAGCGGGAAGTGCTGCGCCCCTGGCCCACTACCGAGGAGCATGTGCCTGCCCTGCCGCAGCGCACCCTGCCGCCGCACCGCACCCTGCGTGCCCGGTTCGAGCGCTGGGATCAGGTGCCGGAACAGGCCCTGAGCGGAGTGGAGTATCTCATCCTGCCCATTGCACAGGCCGACCGGGTGCCCCGCGAGTGGCGCGGCAAGACCATTCTGGAGCTGCCCCGGGCCATGTTCGGGGCCCTGGAGCAGGACACCGCCCGCCGCATTGCGGCCACCCAGGATGCCGGCTTTGCCGGGTACGAGGCAAGCAACATCGCCCACCTGCGGCTGTGCCGGGGCCTGCCGCTGTCCGGCGGTTTTGGCCTGAACATCACAAACAACGCAGCAGCGCAGTTCTATGCGGAGCAGGGACTGAACAGCCTGCTCATCCTGCCCGAGGTCAAGGACAGTGACATCGCGTCCATTGCCCCGGTGCGGGACGGCAAGCCGGTGCCCACGGGCGTGATGGTCTACGGCCACATGCCGCTGATGCTCACCCGAGCCTGCCCGCTGCAGAACATCCACGACTGCGCCCACTGCGACAAGACCGGCACGCTGACCGACCGCAAGGCCAAAAAGTTCCCGGTGCGGTGCAGCCTGGGCATGCGCACCATCTACAACCCGGTGCCCATCTACATGGGCGACAAGCCCGGTGCGCTGGCCGTGGACTACGGCGTGGCCTATTTCACGCTGGAGACTCGCGAGGAAGCCGCCGCAATTCTGGATATGATCCGCACCCATGCGCCTTTTGAAGGCGATTTCACCCGCGGACTGTATTTCAAGGGGACCAATTGACCCTCTCACCGGCCTTGTCCGCCTGCGTCGGTGCAATGTCGGAGCTCTCCCGAAGGGTGAGCTGGATCGAGGAATGACAAAATAAACGAGGTATACTATGGAACCGATCACCGTAAACTATAAAGTTCTGGATGCGCGGGCAAAGGTGCCCGCCTATGCGACCCCCGGCTCTGCCGCCGCCGACCTGTGCGCCGTGCTGGATGAGCCGCTGACCGTTCAGCCCATGGAGCGGGTGCTGGTGCCCACCGGCCTTGCCATTGAGTTGCCCGGTGCCCACAGTGTGGCGCTGGTGTATGCCCGCAGCGGCCTGTCCATCAAGCACGGCCTGTGCATGGCCAACGGTGTGGGCGTGGTGGACAGTGACTACCGCGGCGAGCTGAAGGTGCCCATGATCAACCAGGGCAAGGAGGCCTACACCATCCAGCCCGGGGAGCGGGTGGCGCAGCTGTGCATCGCCCCGGTGTACACGGCAGCCTTTGTGCCGGTGCAGGAGCTGGGCGACACCACCCGCGGCGCGGGCGGTTTTGGCTCCACCGGCAAATGAGGGAAAAGGAACGCGATATGGAACTGATCTTAGCCTCCGGCAGCCCGCGCCGCCGGGAACTGCTTTCCCTGTATACGACCGACTTCACGGTCTGCGTCAGCGACTTTGACGAGAGCACCGTGACCGCCGACACCCCGGCCCATCTGGTGGAACAGCTGGCCCGGGGCAAGTGCCTGGCGGTGGCAAAGGACCACCCGGACGCCGTGGTCATCGGCTGCGACACGGTGGTGGACGTGAACGGGGAAGTGTTCGGCAAGCCCCACGGCGTGGAGGACGCAAAACGGATGCTGCGGGCCCTGTCCGGTGCCGCCCATCAGGTGCACACCGGCGTGTGCGTGAGCTGCGGCGGCCGCACCGAGAGCTTTGTGGACAGCTGCAAGGTGACCTTCTTCCCGCTGAGCGAGGAGGAGATCGACTTCTATGCTTCCACAAAGGAGCCCTACGACAAGGCCGGTGCCTATGCCATCCAGGGCCGGGCAGCCCTCTGGCTGGACCGCATCGAGGGCGATTATTACACCATTATGGGCCTGCCGGTCAGCCGTACTGTACAGCTGGTAGAGCGTTTTGTGTGAGAAAAATGGAAAAATGTAAGAAAACGAACGGAAACGCTTGAGAAAACAGCAGCTTGGGGCTATAATATAACCGTGTTATTCTGCGAAGGACGGCGCAAAACGGCCGTCAGACGCTATGGGATAGATCTACTGGAAACGATGAAGGAGAGACTTTACAATGGGTTTTCTGTCGAAGGACGTTGGCATTGACCTGGGTACCGCCAATACTCTGGTCTATATGAAGGGCAAGGGCATCATCATGCGGGAGCCGTCGGTGGTGGCTGTGGACACCAAGACCGACGAGGTGCGCTGTGTGGGCGGCGAGGCGAAGGCCGTCATCGGCCGTACCCCCGGCAGCATCGTGGCAGTGCGCCCCCTGAAGGACGGCGTCATTGCCGATTTTGACATCACCACCAATATGCTGGAGAACTTCCTGAAGAAGGCCTGCGGCAACAGCATGTTCTCCCGCCCCCGCGTGGTCATCTGCATTCCCTCCGGCGTGACCGAGGTGGAGCGCCGCGCCGTGCGGGAAGCTACCCTGAAGGCTGGTGCCCGTCAGGTGTCGGTGATCGAGGAGCCCATGGCCGCTGCCATCGGTGCGGGCCTGCCCATCAGCGAGCCCACCGGCAGCATGATCGTGGACATCGGCGGCGGCACGGCCGAGATCGCCGTGATCTCGCTGGGCGGCATCGTGGCCTCCCGCAGCGTGCGCATGGCCGGTGACATGTTCGATCAGGCCATCATCGCCTTTATCAAGCGCAAGTACAACCTGCTCATCGGTGAGCGTACCGCCGAGCAGATCAAGATCGAGATCGGCTCTGCCTACCCGATGGACCCGGAGCTGACCATGGAGATCAAGGGCCGCAACCTGGTGGACGGCCTGCCCAAGAACATCGTGGTGCACTCTGAGGACGTGCGTGCCGCCCTGCTGGAGTGCCTGGAGAAGATCACCAGCGCCATCAAGGAGACGCTGGAGCGTACCCCGCCGGAACTGAGCGCCGATATCATCGACCGCGGCATCACCCTGACCGGCGGCGGCGCCCTGCTGCGCGGTCTGGATCAGCTGATCCAGAGCGAGACCGGCATTGACGTGCATGTTGCCGAGGACCCGCTGGACTGTGTGGCCAAGGGTGCCGGTGCAGTGCTGGATCATGTGGATGTGCTGCACGACGTGCTGGACACCGACGGCGGTCATATGTAATCAGCGGCCCGGAAGCGGGCTGCCGGATCTCTTGCGGAAAAGCTATTGACGTTGCACCTGCGCTGTTTTCCGCTGCAAACAGGACCCTTGCGCGGATGGCACGGCTGTCCGCGCTTTTTTTGTGAACGCGCAGGTTTGCTCCGAATGGGAGGACAGACCCTTTGAAAGATTTTTTTGACACCTGGAAATTCAAGATCCTGGTCATCGTGGCGGTGTTCCTGGTGGGCATCATGGCGTATGCCGGTGCCAACGGCCGCCTGACGGCAGCCCCGCAGGAGCTGCTGAGCGTGGTGCTCACCCCCCTCCAGAAGGTCACGTCGGCCCTCAGCGGCGGTGCGGCCTCGGTGTGGGAAAAATACACCAGCATCGACGATGTGATGGACCGGAACGAGCAGCTGGAAGCCGAAAATGCAGAGCTGCGCCAGCAGATGGTGGACTACGACCGCATCAAGGCCGAGAACGACGCCTACAAGGCACTGGCACGCATCCAGGACACAAATTCGGAGGCGAGCTATGTGTCGGCCTTTGTCATCGGCCGTGACCCGCTGGATGAATTTGGCGGTTTTACGCTGGATCAGGGCAGCACGGACGGCGTGGCGGTGAACGATGCCATCATCAGTGACCGGGGCTATCTGCTGGGCGTGGTGGTGGAAGTGGACGCCACCAGCTGCAAGGTGATGACCATCCTGCACCCCAGCTTCAACGCAGCGGGCGTGATCTCCCGCACGCGGGAAAACGGCATCATCACCGGCAGCGCCGACTATGCCGCCGACGGTCAGTGCGTGCTGACCAATCTGGACCGCGCCACCGAGGCCCGCAAGGGCGATCAGGTGATCACCACCGGTCTGGGCGGGGTGTTCCCGGCAAACCTGCTGGTGGGCACTGTGCAGGAAGTGGTGCCGGAGCAGAGCGGCAAGTCCTCCAGTGCGGTCATCCTGCCGGGTGCCGACCCGCGCACGGTCAAGCATGTGTTCATCGTTACCGAATATTAAGGAGGCAGATGTATGGAATCTCGCCGCAAGCGCAGCCGCAGCCAGATCCTGAAGTGGTGCTGCTATGTGCTGGGCCTGTTTGTGTGTGCGGCGCTGCAGACCACGCCGGGGCTGTTCCAGCTGGGTCAGGCAAAGCCACTGCTGCTGCTGCCGCTCTGTCTGGCCGTGTCGGTGTGTGAGGGCGAATTTGCCGGAGCACTGTTCGGCATGGTGTGCGGCCTGCTGTGGGATTACACCGCCGGGCGCACCGTGGGCATGCTGGCACTGGAAATGATGCTGCTCTGCTTTGCCGTGGGCGTGCTGGTGCAGCTGTACCTGCAGAGCGCTCCGGGCAACTTTGCGGTCATCTCGGCCGCAGCGGCTTTGCTGGTGCTCTCCTGCGACTGGCTGTTCTTTTACCGGATGCCCGGCTACAGCGGCTCGGCACAGCGCTACCTGTGGTTCGTGCTGCCCTCGGCGGCCCTTACCATTCCGGCGTCGCTGGTGGAGTTTGCCATCGTGCGGCACATTTACAACAAGTTCAAGATCGACAACGGCGTGGTCTGACCGCCGGAGGAACTACGGATGAACCAAAACGAACGCAAGACCGTCATGCGGCGCATGGTGCTGCTGATCGCTGTGGCGGCACTGGTCATGGGCCTGTACGCCCTGCGGCTGATCTTTCTGCAGCTGGTCAATGGCGATGAGTACAAGTCCCAGGCCACCAACACGACGGACTATAACTTTACGGTCACTGCTGCCCGCGGCGACATCGTGGACAGCACCGGCAAGCGCATTGCCACCACGACCACCAGCTACAACGTGGTGCTCAACAAGCTGCAGATGGGTGACGAGGATCTGGACAGCCTGCTGCAGCGGTTGGTGGAGCTGTTTGAGAAAAACGGCGAAAGCTGGACCGATACCCTGCTCATCAGCCAGCCGGACGCGGCGGGCAACTATACCTTTACAGCCCAGGATGACAGCAGCAGCGACCAGCGGCAGCTGACCACGATGAAGGAGAACCTGGGCCTGCAGCAGTATGCCACCGCCAACGACGTGATGGAAATGCTGGTGGAGAAAAATAACCTGCAGGATCTGCCGCTGCGCTGGCAGCGCACCCTGGCCGGCATCCACTATGAGATGGAACTGCAGGCATTTTCCAACGTGAACAACTTTGTGATGGCGGAAAACGTCAGCGACGTGACCGTGGCCACCATCAAGGAGAACAGCCTGTCGCTGCCCGGCGTGGAAATCGTGCAGACCAGCACCCGCAGCTACGAGCAGGGCGATATCGTCCCGGCGGTGCTGGGCCGTGTGGGCAAGATCACCGCCGAAAAGTGGAAGGTGACCGACGAGAACGGCCAGGTGACCTACCCCCTGCGGGACAAGGGCTACAACATGAACGATGTGCTGGGCATCTCGGGCCTGGAATCGGCCTATGAGGACGAGTTGCGCGGCAAGGACGGTGTGGAGACCATCACCCGCAATTCCGACGGTGTGATCGTGAACACGCAGCTCACCACTGTGCCGGAACCGGGCCACACGGTGCAGCTGACCATCAACAGCGACTTCCAGCGGGCGGTGAACAAGGCATTGGCCAACAACATTGACATGATCAACCGCACCTACAACACCGGCAACATGAAAGCGGCAGCCTGTGCGGCGGTGGTCATTGATGTGAAGAATGGCGGCGTGCTGGCGGCCTCCAACTACCCCAGCTTTGACCAGAACCTGTATGCCACTCAGTACGACGAATACAGTGCCGACCCCAGCCTGCCGCTGTTCAACCGCAGCCTGCAGGGTCTGTACACGCCCGGCTCCACCTTTAAGCCGGCCGTGGCCGTGGCCGCACTGGACAGCGGCCTGATCAACCAGTATTCCACCGTGAACTGCACGGGCGTGTATACCTATTACAAGGACTACCGTCCCCGCTGCACCCAGCACGGCCACAGCGGCAACATCAGCGTGGTGGATGCCATCAAGTGGAGCTGCAACATCTTCTTCTACGATGTGGGCCGCCGCCTGACCAGTGACGTCTACGACGCCTATGCCTACAAGCTGGGTCTGGCTCAGCGCACCGGCGTGGAGGTGAGCGAGAGCCTGGGCCGTCTGACCACCAAGAACGACAGCAACTACATCACCTCACTGGACATTCAGGCGGCCATCGGTCAGGGCAATACGGTGGTCACCCCCATTCAGCTGGCCACTTATGCGGCTACGCTGGCCAACAACGGTGTGCGCTACCGCACCCACTTCGTCAAGGCCATCCTCGACACGAATACCGGCGAGGTGATCCATGAGACCCAGCCCGAAGTGATGGATGTGGTGGAGGACAACGGCACCACCTTTGCACTGGTGCGGCAGGGCATGAAACTGGTGCCCAGTACCATCACCGGCAAGATCTCCAGCTACCCGATCGCCATTGCCTGCAAGACCGGCACCCCCCAGCGCAGTGAGACCTACGCCCCCGGCAAGCACTACCTGAACGCGATGATGATCGCCTACCTGCCGGCCGACGACCCGGAGATCGCTATCGGCATCACGGTGGAGTACGGCGGCTACGGTGCCCGCACCGGTGATCTGGTGGTGGACATCGCCAATGCCTACTTTGCCATGAAGGATGGCACGCTGGAGGTGGATCCCTATGTGAACCCTGCTCTGAGCGCGGATCCTTCGGATGACACGACCGGCGCGGCCGATACCACGGACACTGCCGGTGCCGCACAGGATGAGACACAGCCGGAGCAGGGAAGTGCAGACTAACGTCGTTTTGCAGTGCACACCCTGAAAATTTAAGACAAAATTGAATATTCTGTATAAAAACTGGTTGTAAATGATTGGATTTTGTGATATCATTTTGTACAAAGGGAAATTTCCGCAAATGACACGACAGAGGAGAGATAACAGATGACGATTGCACTGATTGCGCATGACTCCAAAAAGGAGTTGATGGTTCAGTTTTGTACGGCGTACTGCCGCATCCTGAGCCAGCATAAGTTGGTGGCGACCGGCACAACCGGCAAGCTCATCGCCGAGGCGACGGGCCTGCAGGTGCAACGTTTTCTGGCCGGTGTGCAGGGCGGCGACCAGCAGATCGCGTCCCGCATTGCCTGCAATGAGATCGACCTGCTGTTGTTTTTCCGCGACCCCATCAATGCAAAGCCCAGCGAGCCCAACGAGATGACTCTGCTGCGCCTGTGCGATGTGCACAACATCCCCATGGCCACCAACATCGCCACTGCCGAGGTGCTGATCCACGGCCTGGAGCGCGGCGATCTGGACTGGCGTGACATCGTGCACCCCCAGAACGACTGAGGCACGAAACCTTTATCCACAACAAAAGGCACCGCAGAAGCGGTGCCTTTTTTGCGTCCCGGAACGGGGAACTATGAAAAAAGTTGTCTTACAACTGGAGCTCCTGCGCCAGCTCAGCCAGATCTCCGGCGTCGAATTCGCCCAGAG
>UMJY01077479.1_pt1 | contig 10711 bp, 10 predicted proteins | sample 1966191 | NCBI WGS metagenome assembly UMJY01 (sample SAMEA4836161, study PRJEB28245) | human gut metagenome | biome: gut microbiome; material: fecal sample | place: Denmark | collected 2008 | reverse complement strand
TAGGCGGCCCATGCAATGCATGGAGCTGTGTTTCTACGAGTAGGCTCTAATAAAATCTGTTCAGGTTTTAACTCGGGAAGCTGTTCTTTTACTAAGTCTGCATATAAGTCATTGGTTACAACCAGTATGTTCTCTGTAGGAATTACTTTGCTGAATCGATCAAATGTCTGTTGCAATAATGAACGCCCTGTGCCAAAAAAGTCTAGAAATTGTTTCGGAAGAGTTTTACGGCTGAAAGGCCAGAAACGGCTACCGATTCCACCACCCATGATTACACAGAAATTATCCTTATTGGTTATCATATGAAATGTTTTAAAAGTTTCTGCTAAAGTACTGCATATTTTATAAACAAGGAATGTTTGCAGGATATTTTCTTACTTTTTTCGCCTTTTTTTGCAGAAAGTATTGCAGGTTTCAAAAAAAGCCGTATCTTTGCACCGCATTTGAGAAATCAAGCATGCCCAGATGGCGGAATCGGTAGACGCGCTGGTCTCAAACACCAGTGGATTCACTTCCATCCCGGTTCGACCCCGGGTCTGGGTACAAAGAAAGAAAGGAAAGCCTTGTAAATTGGACGTTTACAAGGCTTTATCGTTTTTCTACTGAAACATAACTGAAACTCTCTCACTCAATTATCGGTACATCAATATTTTCGTTTTTTTCATTCCAGTTATCGACAGTAAAGTCACCGGAAGATTCTTCAGAAAAGATATTGCCCAAACTTAAAGTCAGAGTCAGCTTGGTATTGGCGTTGAGTGGAGAACTCAACGTTTGCTTAAAGCTTTTTACATTACCGTTTTTGAGTGTGATTGTTAACTGGAATTCAGATTTGCCGGCGGACGGGAATAACATAACCGTACTATTGCTCATTTGAGTACCGTCTATTGAGCGAGCCAATGGGAAAGCGATTGTACGTGGTATCCCTTGTGGCTCTCCAGTATAATAATTGAGCTCGCTATAAATATTGGTAATTCGCACGGCTACACTATCTATACTGGAACTCAGTACTGTATCGTCTTTATCTTTCAAAACAACTTTCAGTCCGGCTACCACTCGCTTTAAAGAGGCTTTGAGGCTTTCACTTCCAATCTTTATCGTTTGTGCTGCATATACCAGGTCGAATACAGGATAGTAAATGGTGTCGGCCGATATTTTAAATAAGCCAAGAGATTGTTTTGACATATCCAGTCCTATACTGTGAGCCGCTTCTTTTATGGCGGGATGGGCGTAAACAGGATCCTGATATTTGGGCGTTCCCCAATAAATCATGTTGTAAGTACCTATCGGTAATGAGATTTCCCGATTAATGGATCCGTCATAGAAAGTACCGTCCTTTACTTGGTAGTAACCGTAGAAAGGAGACAGCTTTCCTCTTACATAGTTTCCATAGTAGATGGAACTGTTTGCATCACATGGTATAACTGTCAGAATACCGGTAAATGAACTTTGTTGTCCGTTGATATTGTCGATACTCATTGCCATGCGCGGACTGATGAGGTGCGAATTGTCCGTAGTGTTATCCTTGTCATCATCCGAACAGCCTGCTATGAGAACGGCAATACCTATAAACATTATTAATTTTTTCATTATCTGTTGAGTTTTAGGTTATTCCCATAGAGAACATTTTGCAGTTAGAATGGTTCTCTGTCTTAAAAAGAAAAATATGCGGACGTTGTGGTATTGAAGTTAAATCCCATAGATAACTTGTCTTTCGTATGTAGATACTGTACATTTGCATTATTTGTTCAACGAATTACCGATTATTGTCATGAGGAATAAAATCGTCTCTTTTTTGTCGCTTTTCTGCTTACTGTATTCTTTTACGCTTTCTGCACAAGTTAATGAACTGCCACGCTCCACGCCTGAGGCGGAGGGTATTCCTTCACAAGCCGTTACTGCCTTATTTGACTCTTTGATGTTACTTCCAAAAACCGAAATTCATAGTGTCATGGTACTGCGTTATGGCAAGGTGGTTGCGGAGATTTATCCGGCTCCCTTTGCGCCTGAGTATAGCCATACGATGTATTCCTGTTCCAAAACTTTTGTCAGCGCTGCGGTAGGACTGGCTGTTGCGGACAATCGTCTGCGCTTGACAGACCGTGTTGCTACCTTTTTCCCGGAATCATTGCCTGATACAATTTCGACCAATTTGGCAGCTATGACCGTGCGCGACTTGCTGACCATGACTTCCGGTATTGCTGCGGACTGGAATATGCGTAATATTTGTACGGACTGGATACGTACGTTTCTTGCAAAACCAGTCAGAGAACCCGGCAAACAGTTTGAGTATGACTCGATAGCCACTTACCTGCTTTCTGCCATTGTACAAAAAGTAACGGGGATGACCCTGCTGGATTATCTGAAACTGAAACTTTTCAATCCGATGAATATCATGGAAGTGGCGTGGGAAATCAGTCCCGAAGGTTACAATACAGGTGGTTGGGGACTTTATATCCAAAGTGAATCGTTGGCTAAGTTCGGTCAACTCCTGTTGAACCGTGGAATGTGGAAAGGCAGGCAGCTACTCCCTGCATCATGGGTAGAGCAGATGATGACCAAGCAGATGTCTACTTTGGGAGATGATTACGGTTATCAGATGTGGCTTTGCGAATATCCCGGAGCTGTACGTGCCGATGGAGCACTCGGGCAATATATCCTGATTATCCCGGATAAGGATATGGTAGTGGTTATAACGGAATGTACACGGACCAACGGTCGTGCACAACGTAGGTTGGTGTGGAACCGTTTGCTGCCTGAAGTGACTGACACCCCCTTAAAAGTCGGTAAGGCTTATAGACAACTGCAAAAGAAACAACAATCCTGCCGGCTCCCTTTTGTGCAAGGTAAGACAATATCCCCCGAAGCACAGATATATAACGGCAAACGTATCACTCTCGAACAAAATAAATTCGGTTGGCAATCCCTTACACTGAATTTCAAACCAAGAGAAGTTGTAATGACAGTAACGGAAATGAATGATAATACTTACGACCTGCTGTTCTGTTATAAACAATGGCAAATGGCAGTAATAAAGGCTTATCCTCCTTATTCTATTATCCCAAAAGGACGTTTCTGCGGTATCGAAGGCCCTTTTCGGGTGGCAGGAAGTTATGCTTGGCCGGCATCAAAAATGCTTGAACTGAAAGTGCATTATGTCAATTGGGTATCAGCTCTTGACCTCGTCTTTCATTTTGACGGAAAGAATGTTGCTCTGACGGTTCAGGAAAATTATTCATCCGGTACGGGTATGGTTATTAAAGGAAAGGTGTGTGATTAGCTTCCATTTCCGGTTTTTCTGTATTTTTGCAACGTAATAAAGAATCAATTTATGATGAACCGTATATTACTTGCGCTGAAACGTCCTTTCATTTGGCTGTATCGCTTCCGCCACCGTTGCGGTTACGGGGTACATTCACCTTTCGCTTTCAATTTGATAACACACGTTATCTATGAATCCACTCCTTATTATAAGTATGAGGAGCTGGTAACCGCACAAAAGAAGCTTGCGCCGCAGAAAGACCGTACGTGGAGTTACGAATCCTTAAAAGTAAAGCGGCTTCTATTCCGTTTAGTGAATTACGCACAACCGACTACAGTTGTGGATGCCGGCAGACAGTCAGCCTCTTCTCTTTATTTGAAAGCTGCTAAGGAGGGGGCGGATTATACAGTAGCTTCCGAGTTGTCCGAACTTTTTCTGGAGAGTGGCGCTCCTGTCGATTTTCTATACTTGCACGATTACCGTCGCCCGGAATTTGTAGAAGAAGTATTCCGTATCTGTATTTCCCGTACTACTAAAACATCCGTTTTTGTAATCGAAGGTATCCGTTATACATCTCGGATGCGTGCTGTTTGGAAATGTATCAGTCAACACGAAAAGGCCGGTATTACTTTCGACCTTTACGACCTCGGCATTATATTCTTTGATAAAACCAAGATAAAACAGGACTACATTGTCAACTTTTGATTACCTTTAGGCGTTTCAAAGGAAAAATGACTATTATGAAAAAGAGCCTTGTATATACAAAAACCGGAGATAAGGGAACAACCTCCCTTGTGGGTGGTACCCGTGTTTCCAAAACTCATATCCGCCTTGAAACCTACGGCACAGTAGATGAACTGAACTCTAACTTGGGTTTTCTCATTACCTATCTTTCCGATGAGCGTGACAAACAGTTCTTACGACAAGTACAGGATAAATTGTTCGCAATAGGTTCTTACCTTGCGACAGATCGTGAAAAGACCAAACTCCATGAAGTGAGTATTACCACCCCGGAACAAGTGGAAGCGGTGGAATATGAGATAGACCGTTTGGATGATACGCTTCCTCCGCTGACCTCTTTTATCCTTCCGGGCGGCTGTCGTGGGGCTGCCGTTTGTCATATCTGTCGCACCGTTTGCCGTCGTGCTGAACGCCGCATTCTTGCTTTGGCGGAGCAGGTAGACATTTCTTCAGAATTATTAGCCTATGTCAACCGTTTGTCTGACTATTTGTTTGTTCTTTCACGAAAAATGAATCAAGACGCGGAAAAAGAAGAAATATTTTGGAATAATAGTTGCAAGTGAAATATTTTGTTATACTTTTGCCAAAAAATAAAGATAGGAATTAATATTCACAATTTTAATACTTAGAAACTATGTATTGGACATTGGAATTAGCATCTAAATTGGAAGATGCCCCTTGGCCGGCAACTAAGGACGAACTGATAGATTATGCCATGCGTTCGGGCGCTCCGCTTGAGGTTATTGAGAATCTGCAAGAAATGGAAGATGAAGGCGAGATTTATGAAAGTATTGAAGATATTTGGCCTGATTATCCCAGCAAAGAAGATTTCTTCTTCAACGAAGAGGAGTATTAATACGCTTTGATTGAATCTTATCCATCGGTTTACGGATAAGACAAATTATAGAAAGAGGTAGTACGAAGGCCTTTGCTATGGCTGGGATACTATCTTTTTTCTTTTTAATCCCCATTGTATTGATGATGACACAAACAGGAGAGGCATGCCGTTTGCCCGAATTAAAAGAACGCCATTTGCCCGAAGACTGTCGGCAGAGTATAACGGAACTTTTGAAAGAAACCTATGGTTACGACCGCTTTCGTAATCTTGAAATTTACGATGATTTGTTTAAAAGCAGGGAAACACTCTGCATCTCTCAAGGGCAACTGATTGAAAATGTAATCCGTGAGGCGGAAAAGGCGCGGAAAGAAGTGCAACCGGATAATATTCTGCTGACCGCCCCAACGGGTTCGGGTAAATCTCTGTTGTTCCAACTCCCGGCTATCTATCTGGGAAAAGAATATAATCTGCTAACCATTGTTGTTTCTCCTTTGAAGGCACTGATAGTAGACCAGGTAGAAGGTTTGCAAGACTTGGGTTATGAACGTGTGGCGTATGCATCTTCTGACCTTTCACCGGAGCAGAAGATGGAGGTTTATCGGGCGGTGCGTGAGGGAGAAATCGACCTGTTTTATCTTTCGCCGGAGTTGTTGCTCTCCTACGACATCAAACATTTTGTCGGCAATCGCCGTATTGGCATGGTAGTTATTGATGAGGCGCATACGGTAACCACCTGGGGTAAAGAGTTCCGTGTGGACTATTGGTTTCTGGGGCGCTATTTAAGTGCTTTGAAGCAGAACCTAGGTTATACATTCCCGTTGTTTGCCTTGACCGCCACTGCCGTGTGGAATCCCAAAGGGGGCAATGATATGGTATTCGAGACGATCCGCTCCCTACAGATGGAGCCTTGCGTGCTTTATGTCGGTACGGTAAAGCGTAAGAATATCGGTTTCGATATCCGACAGCTCACATTGGAAGAGGGGGAAACCTACGATAAAGGTAAGCAGCGCGTCATATCCGGACGTGTGGAAGACTTCCTCAACGGGCATAAAACCCTGCTTTACTATCCCTTTGCCGGTAGTATAGATATGCGTATAAAGACTTGGGTACGCTCTGCCGACTGGCATTGGGTAGCTTCCTATTACGGTAAGAAAGAAAAAGAGCAGAAAGCCGCCATTGTGCAGGATTTTAAAGAGGGCATGAAGCGGATGATTGTCGCCACAAAAGCTTTCGGCATGGGTGTGGACATCAGCGATATTGATCGTGTCTACCACGTAGCGCCTTCGGGTACGTTTGTCGATTACATTCAGGAAATAGGCCGTGCAGCCCGTGATGCGGATGTTCAAGGCATTGCCGCCACTGACTATCACGAGCGTGACTTTTATTATATGAAACGTCTGCATCAAACCGGTAATATTGCACAGGAACAGTTGGAGCTGATTCTGAAAAAGCTCATGGAAGTATATCGGATGAAAGGAGAGAAAAAGGAAATTCTTGTTTCCCTGTCCGACTTTGAGTTTGTGGTGAAGTTGCCGCGTACCAAGAACAAACTGGAGTATGAGGCCGAACTGGGACAACTTATTAAGACCGCTTTACTGTGGTTGGAAGATGATTTGTCGCAGCGGTACGGAACGCATTTGTTGGAAGTCAGTCCGCAAAATCTGTTGGCAGAGGGTTACGTTCAGGATAAGACTGGTGATACCTTTGCACGCGAGTTTCAGAGCTATCTTACAAGAGTGGAAGGTGAAGAAGACGTCTATCGAGCCCGTCTGGATACTCTTTGGGAAGAGTGTTTTCCCGAGTTGGGATATAGAGAGTTCAAACAGAAACTGAATAGTGGTACCTTGTGGGAAGGTTCCCGTGCCGTCTCCGTGGGTAAGCACGAAGTTCTGCTGAAAGAAGATGCAACGATTATCCGACAGCGTATGGACGCTTTGTTCAAGAATTTGGTGACGATGCTGAAGACGGCTTTGCTGAAATCGAAAGGACGTTTCGATGAAGAAGAACTGCGTGCGGTATTTGCCGAGCACGGCATGGATGTGCCGTCTGCCAAGCGTTTCATCGGTTCGCTATTGGAAAGCCGCACCGAAGAGGGACGTAGCGTAAGCTATATCAGCAGTATCAAGAAGAAAGACTCGAATGAGCTTTCATTTACTGTAATCAAAGGCTTCGACCTGCTTTTGTCCCGTTATCAAAAGTTGTTTACCCAACGTATCACAGGCAATAAGGGCGCGCGTTTACAGTTCTACTGCACTCCGTTCTCCGATTTGAATATGCTGCTCAATCTCCTTTCCATGCTCGACTGCCTTTCGTTCAGTGTAGAGGGTGGTGGTACCCCCTGCGTACACGTCCGGTTCGACAATCCGGAGCTTCTGCAACAATTGGCGGATTCCAATGAATATCATAATCTCATTCTGGATTCCAACGAGCGTATTTTTGAGGAGCAGATAGATTTATTTTCCTCTTTCTTCGGTACCGATGCTCTGACGGACGAACAGCGTTGGGACTTCGTGGAAGAGTATTTTACCGGAACCGGTGTGGAAGAACTGAAAAAGAAGTATATCGTTCGTTAGGCCATGTGAGCCGAAAGAAACTGTTGAAGGATGCGCGCGTGATTGCGTATGGGATCTTTTGATGCATACAATAAGGTTACGGTGTCATACGTTTTTATTCTTTCCATAAATTGCCGTACGGCATCTGAGCCTTCCAATTCCGTTCGATACATATTCGCAAAGTCTTCCCAATGTTCCGTTGTATTTTCGTGAAACCATTTACGCAGTTTGGCGGAAGGAGTGATGTCCTTTTCCCATACATCACTTTTCAGATGTTCTTTTTTTATACCGCGAGGCCACAGGCGGTCTACCAATACACGATAACCGTCTGCCGCATCGGGGGCTTCATATACTCGTTTGATTCTGATTTGCGTCATGGATGCTCTTGTAATTCCGTTTCCAGTTGTATGGTACGCGGGAAAACGATGTTGTTTTCCAAATGGATGTGCTGATGCAGGGCGGCTTCAAACGCTTTGAGTTGTTGTAATACCAATTGGTAGCTGTTGCAGGCATCTTCCGGAGCAGAATATCCGTTTGTTAGTTTCTCGATGTGGCGGAAACGTTCACCTTCGGTATCATGCTCGGACATCATTACGGATATGGGATCCTGGATGCTGCCGCAGTGAAATTCAGGGATTGTGGCACCGTCAAGTTTGGCTTTCACCATTTCGTAGATGTATGGAAACAATACCAGCTCTTCCTTGTCGAGGTGTTGGTTGAGATCGGAAAGCGATTGCCGGAGCAACACTTGCACATTGTATAGTGCAGGATGATTTTCGCCATGTACCTTACATACTTTGTCGAGCAGTTCCTGTATCTTCGGTCCGTTCTTGCGGATGTTGCGGTGATGTATCTTCAAAATGTAATCTGCGAGTAAGTCCAGCGGCCAATTCTTGAAGTCGATGTTTTCGGTAGTTATCGGAGCAAGGTTCTCAATGTCTTTGATAATCTCATCCATATCCGCTCCCGCTTTTTGGCTGGCTTCGGGCAAAAGAATAGAACCGTGGCAGCAAAAGTCGATGCCATACTTATCGAATACTTCGGCATTACCGAAATTGTCGGCAACAATCTCGCCGACTGTCATTGTTTCATAATCTTTCTTCATACAGAATTTTGTTTTATCTTCCTTGACGGAAATTGTTCGGCATTATTACAAATGTCCTGTATGGAATGTTTGAGAGATTATGATTATTTGAATTTACTTATCCTGCCTTTACAGTTTCTGGAAAGCCAGCCGTTCGTCTCCGTTCAGCAAGTAGATGATGCCGCAATATTGGAAGCCGTGTTTCTTGAGGATATATTGCAGGATATGATTATCGCGATGGGTATCGGCACGCAAGTTGGGTATTTGGCGGTAACACCATTGCAGGCAGGCGGATGCTATGCCTTTACTGTCTTCCGTACTTGCCAGACGGTGGATAACGCCATACGGGCGGATATCGTCTATCCATTCACCGTCGTAGATTTGCACATAGGTAGGGTCGTTTCCTTGTATAAAGGCGAAAGTTCCTACGATATTCTGTTCTTCATCGAGGCATACATAGCTGTTTCCGTTTTCGATATCTTTCTTGATAATTTCTTCGGTGGGGTAGCCGCCGGTCCACTGTTTCATGTTCCCGTCTTTGCGCATGATGTGTTTTCCCTGCTCGAAGATGTCCATGAGGGTATTGAGCTCTGTGATGTCTGTTTTTCTAATCTTTATCATAATGTGTTAGCCGAATCCGAATAAGAAGATATTCTCCGAATGCAAAGATAATTATTAATTTTATATTTTTTGCGGGTACACAGCACTAATGCCGCTCTCTCCCTTTGCCGGTAGGTGTTTGTATGAGTGCTGCTAAATAATTTACCGATACTGTGATTGTCATCTCTGCATGAACAATTTGGAATGCTAACTGTTCTTTTTAGGGATAATTTACATATATTTGTCCCGATTATTTAAACATATTGAATTATGAAAAAGATCTTTAGTGTTTTTATGATAGCTATATGCTGTTTGGCAGTGGCTATACCGGCTCAGGCTCAATTGCTTAAGTTTGGTGTCAAAGGTGGTGTGAACTTGTCGAAACTTAAACTCGAAGGGATGAAAGATAATTCTACCGGATTCTTTTTCGGCCCTATGGCGGAAGTAACGATTCCCATTGTTGGTTTAGGTGTGGACGGTGCTTTGCTGTATTCTCAAAGAGGTGATAAAACGGAAGGTATTGATATGAAGCAAGCTGGCTTGGACATACCTGTCAATCTGAAATATTCTATCGGCTTGGGCAGTATGCTGGGCATTTATGTTGCTGCCGGTCCGGACTTCTTTTTCAACTTTAAGGGTGATAAGAACTTTGAGGGGGGAAATAAGATAGAGAGTAAAAAGGCCCAAGTGGGCATCAATGTAGGTGCAGGTGTGAAGCTGATTCAGCATTTGCAGATTGGTTTCAACTATACGATTCCTTGCGGAGACTCATTCACTTGGAAGAATGCAGGTAAGGCTATTGGTGCAAAGAATAAGACTTGGCAGATTTCCGCAGCTTACCTGTTCTAAGGATATAACGAGACTATCTTTGGATGGCGTTGTCGATTTTGATTGGCAACGCCGTTTTTTTACGTTATCTTTGTCGCTGCAATGGAAAAGTTTGTAGATGTCATATTGCCCCTTCCTCTGCATGGCAGTTTTACGTATTTACTACCGGAAGATATGGCAGGGGAAGTACAGATTGGCTGCCGGGTAGTAGTGCCTTTCGGACGAAAGAAGTACTATACGGCCATTGTGCGGAACATACATTATTCCGCACCGACCGAATATGAGGTAAAGGAAGTGAGTGCTCTGCTGGATGCACATCCTATCCTGTTGTCCGAACAATTCAGGTTTTGGGAATGGCTGTCGGATTATTATCTCTGTACTCAGGGTGATGTCTATAAAGCGGCTCTTCCATCCGGTCTGAAATTAGAGAGTGAGACAATGGTGGAGTACAATCCCGATTTTGAATCGGATGTGCAGTTGCCGGAAAGAGAACGGAAGATACTGGACCTGCTTTCTGCAGAACCCGAACAGTGCGTTACGAAATTGGAAAAGGAGAGCGGTATCAAGAATATCCTGTCTGTGATAAAGGCCTTGCTGGACAAGGAAGCTATTTTTGTAAAGGAAGAGTTGAAGCGTACCTATAAGCCCAAGACAGAAACTCGCGTGCGCTTGACTGAAGCGGCAAGCAACGAACGACGTCTGCACTTTTTCTTTGATGAATTGCAGCGCCGTGCTCCCAAACAGTTGGATTTGCTGATGAAATATATAGAGCTCTCCGGTTGTTTGGGCAAAACACCGAAAGAAGTCAC
>UMJY01024483.1_pt1 | contig 10716 bp, 10 predicted proteins | sample 1966191 | NCBI WGS metagenome assembly UMJY01 (sample SAMEA4836161, study PRJEB28245) | human gut metagenome | biome: gut microbiome; material: fecal sample | place: Denmark | collected 2008 | reverse complement strand
GATCCACCAGTGCGCCGGTCTGGAAGCAGTCGACATCGTCGGGGCCTACATTATAGTAACCAGCGTATTTACCGTCCTCATACTGCATCGCTGCAATCATTAAATACGCATACAGAGGCTCCAGAACATGCTGGTAGGGCCGAGTGGAGAACGGATTACGTACCACGATGTCCTCGTGCTTCATTGCAGCTCTAATGCAATCAGGAATGATACGGTCGTTGGCGAAGTCACCGCCACCGATGACATTGCCTGCCCGGGCAGTGGAAATCGCAACCCGACCATCCGCAAAGAAGCTGTTCTTGTAGGAATGTGTGACCAGTTCCGAGCAGGACTTGGAGTTGGAGTAGGGGTCATATCCATCCAGCTCCTCATTTTCACGATAGCCCCATGCCCATTCCTTGTTCAGATAAACCTTGTCCGTGGTCACATTCAGGAAAGACCTGACACAACTGCTGTTGCGCACACACTCCAGAATGTTCACCGTACCCATAACGTTGGTCTCGTATGTATAAGCAGGATCTTTGTAGCTGTCCCGAACAATGGGCTGTGCCGCCAGATGTAGAACAATCTCCGGCTGCGCTTCATCAAATGCCGCTTTCAACGCAGGATAATCCCGGATATCACCGATGACAGAGTGAACATCCTGCTCAATCGCCGCGATCTCAAACAGAGACGGATTCGTTGGCGGATTCAGAGAGTAACCAGTAACAATCGCTCCAGCGTTCGCCAGCATCTTGCAGAGCCAGGAGCCTTTAAAGCCCGTGTGACCGGTGACAAATACTTTTTTCCCTTTATAAAAGCTCAAGTCAAATTTATCCATTAGTCCTCCCACACCTTCCAAGGCGCTTTACCCGATTCCCACAGCGATTCAAGTTTTTGCTTCTCCCGCAGGGTATCCATACACTGCCAGTACCCCTTATGAACAAAGCCGACCAACTCATGCTGCTCGACCAGCTTTGTCAGAGGGCCCTTTTCAAACACCGTGGTGTCGCCCTCAATCAAGTCAAACAGCTCCGGCTGGAACACCATGAAACCGATGTTGATGAGATCACCATCCATATCGGACTTCTCACGGAAAGCATCAATGACACCATTGGCACCCACTTCCACCACACCCTTGTTCTGGCCAAAGTTGTACATGGACATGGTGCCGAGCTTTCCATGCGCCTTGTGGAAGGCAACCAACTCAGTGATGTTGATATCGCCAACGGCATCGCCATATGTGAGCATAAAGGGCTCATTACCGATATACTCTCGAATGCGCTTCACTCGTCCGCCAGTCTGCGTATTTAGGCCAGTATCCACCACAGTGACCTTCCACGGCTCAGCATGCTTATTATGGACAATCATCTCATTTTTGCCATTTGTATAGTCAAACGTAATATCAGAAGTGTGCAGGAAGTAATCCGCAAACCACTCCTTAATAACATGCTGCTTATACCCAGCACAGATCACAAACTCATTGAACCCATACGCAGCATAGGTTTTCATGATATGCCACAGAATCGGCATACCGCCAATTTCAATCATCGGCTTTGGCTTAAAAGCGGATTCTTCGGAAATCCTAGTTCCAAAGCCGCCAGCAAGAATAACAACTTTCATAGATTTTCTCCTTCTATCGATTAGCATTTTCTAAAATGGAATTGTAAAGCTTATTTAGTGAGTCAAAGTACTTTTTATCGTCAAAATCATTTTCAGCGAGTTTTCTGGACTCAGTAGCAAAGCAAATTCGCAAATCATTAGACACAATTATTTTCTTCAAAGCATCAGTCAGTGCATCCACATCTCCCGCCTGATATAAGAAGCCGTTTACCCCGTCATGCACTGCTTCTGCAACACTACCCACGTCTGTCGCCACAACCGGCATACCATAACTGATTGCCTCAAGAATGGCGATAGGCAGTCCTTCATTATAAGAAGGGAGTACCAGCACCTGATTAGCTTGGAGCTGTTTTGTTTTTTCTTCACCGGCAACCCAACCAAGAAAGTTGACATAAGAAGTAAGAGAATTCTCTTTTACATAATTTCTTAACTCTGCTTCGCACTCTCCAGTTCCACCAATATTGAAAGCAACCTTTTTCTCATTCAATATTCCATTGTCTTTTAGATTCTTAATTGCTTTCAATAAATCAATGACACCTTTTCTCTTTACCAGAACGCCTAAGTATAGGAATTGTAGGCAGTCACTATTTTGGTTCGTACATGCTTCTGGAATATGAACGGTATTATTCATTACCTGTATTTTGGCTTTAGGTGCAATTCTTTTTACTCGTTGTTCCCACTCTTTTCCTAGTGCAACCACACAGTTACATCCAGTCAGAAGCTCTCGAATTTTTTTCTTTTGAGATTCGTCAGAATTGTTATAGAATTCTACAAAGCCGGAACTGTGTAAATGAACAATGTCCGCAACCCCATTTTTTTTACATAGTTTGTGAATAATGTATTTTCTTGTAAAACTACCGTTGTGTGACATATGGATATGTACGATATCTACCGATCCATTTTTGCATACCTTATCAAGTTGTATATATCCCTTGATAAATGCTCCAACCTTATTAATAGCGTTACCACCTTCATATGTGGGGATAAAACTCATCTCAATACCCTGCTCATCCCAATTATGTGACAAGATTTGAGAGATGACGCTCGTAATTCCACCTTTGACTGACGGAGCGTTTCCTACTGTTATTACTTTAATAATTCTATCCTCACTCATGAAAATATCCTTTCTATAATCCCTCAATAAAATCAATCACAAGTTTATTGATTTTATTATTGCTGGATACAAACTCAACTGGATGAAACTCACCAATATGGAGTATTCTATCTCTTAGTTCTTCTTTATCCATCGCAGACAGCGTATATCCTTTGTCTGTGAATAGTGCCGCAAGCTCTAACTGATGGTCGTCTAGATGCTCTTTGAACTTGTATTGACGTGGAAAGATTATTACTTTCCGGTGAGCCTTCAAAGCAGATGTAACGCTTCCTGTGCCTGCATGAGTTATAATAATTTCCGCCTTTGCGACCAATTCCTTAAACTCTTCATCAGATGTCATGTCAAACGCCTTGTAATTCCGGGGCTCATATTCCGTATAACCAATTTGAGCAATAACGTCTTCTCCGCTTATTACTCCCTCATCACATAACTCATCAACAATTTGCAGGAGACGAGGGAATTTATACTCTTCTGAAGATCCAACTGTAATGAAGATCAATAAATCCACCCCCCATACACTGCCTTTGGATAATACTCCAACAGGCTCTCCCACTGAACGATGAACAAGTCAGCAAATTTGTAAATGAGCATTCCCGTCTTATTTGGTGTATTGATTCTGGCAAAACTCTCAATGTAAATGACCTTTTTACGGAAAACCTTGGCCAGCAAACAGGTCGGTATTGCAACACCAGCCCCTGTAGTGAGGATCACATCTGGCCATTCCTTCAAAAATATAAGGAGTTGTTGAAAGCACATTTTGATAAAGCGGAGCATGAATACAACTTTATTTGTTCTAAGCATATCATCTACAAGGTATTTCTTCTGCTTCATCTTCTCTGTTGACTTCACTTTAGGTACAACATAATATGTATCGTATTTCGCAATTACATCTTTTAGTTGACGCACCTGTTCCAAATGACCGCCTGCCGAAGCAATCAAGCATATTTTTTTCTTTTCTCTTTTCATCTATTTGCCTCTATTTTCTCTTCATACTTCTTATTTGCTCTCATATTTTCTTATCCAGGCAATTGTTGCTTTTGTGCCCTCAAGTCTTGTATAAGGCATATCCGGTGCAATCTGATATGTATTTGTCATATCATTCGTACCGTCATTCGTCATATTTCCAAAGCGGAACGACTGCATCGGAAAATGAATACCGAACAAGCCCAGAAAATCACCAAACTTCGCAAGGCACTTCACAAACCAGACTGGCATAGTCGGAACCCTAAATCCAAGCTCATTTGCAATTTCGTCCGCCCATTCATTTATTTCGTAAGCGGGCTCATCCCCAATATAAAACACCTTATTGTTGATGTCAGGAGTTTCGTTAAACAATAACTGTTCAATTTGGTAGACTGCATTGCCAATGTACCCATAAGTCTTGTGGCACTTGATATGACCAATGTGAAAATACATTCTCCTCATAACCATATCAAAGAAGTTACGATAAGGCACCCCAAACCAAGGCCCCCATATTGATGTAGGGCGAATAATGCACCAATCACACTGTGGCTCATTCGCCCATACTCTTATTTCAGTCTCAACTTTGCTCTCACCATATTTCGTATGGGGGCAATAATCGTGTTGATTCTTTATCTTATAACCATTACGAGTTACGAACTTGGAGGAAGTGATAATAGCCTTCTTTAGGTTAGGCAACTTGTGAATAATCGCCATCAAGTTCTCCACACCTACAACGTTTGCCGAATAATCCTCCAGAGTCTTACCATCCAAATCTGTTCGTGCTGCAAGATGAACAAGATAGTCTGGAGCAAAGTCCAAGACTGCCTTTTCAAATGACTTGTAGTCAGTTATATCTACATTCTTCCAAACACTATTGCGTTCAGGAATCTTGGGTGTATTAAAGTCAATATTGCAGACTTCATATCCTTTGGAAAGCATGTCCTCCAATAGATTTGTCCCAATGAACCCTGATGCACCAGTAATTAATATCTTGGTTTTCATTCTCTAACCCTTTCCACTCTATTTCCATTTCTTTGCATTTATCATTGCCACATAAATAATCTGAGATACTTTATGAACCATGTAAGCCGCCACCAGAATGATTGCACCAATCACAATCAGATTCACCGGAAATACAATTCTCTTCAGATATGCAATAATCACAAACTGAACCAGATAAATCTCCAATGAACAGGTACTGACGAACTCTACTACTTTTCCAATTCGTGTTTTCATGAATACTTGAATTCTCTGCTCATACCCTAATCCTGCAAGCATCATGAACATAGCAAAAGCTACGCCAAAGACCTGTGTCATAAACTGAAATCGCATTAGCATAGGAACTCTGTTTAAGAACAGCTTCATAAACAGAAAGCCACCACAAGATGCTACTCCAAGAAGTAGCCACATCGCCCGTCTTGACTTCACTTTCTCGTTATCTTTATGGTCAAAAATCAGGCTTCCAATCATCATGGCTATATACCCATACAAAAGTCTGAATCCGACTTCAGGCTCGACAAAGAATTCATTTCTGTACCTAGCTATATAAGCTACAATATAAATTACCGCTGCCAACACAATTGCAAGTATCCTGTACCCCCCCCCCTTAATTTACAGAGTATGAAGTAATATAGGATATACAAAATTGCAATTGCTGGCACATACCACAGATTTATATTGATTGGAAACAGAAACAGCTTAATAGACGGCGTTCTGTATCCGATCAGCACCGTAATAAGATTTACTATGCTCATCGGAATATATAGGCGAATCACTTTCTTCAACCACCACGGGAAGAAGTTTTCTTTTTGAACACTCTTTACAAGAACAAAGCCGCTTATTAAAAAGAACAAAGCTACACCCGGACAGCCACCCCACGAAATATTCCAGGGATATACTCCATCGAAATGCGAATTTGTAATCAGCATTGCAGCCAAAGCTCTCAGTAGTTCAATAAACGAATACATGGCCTATCCTCATAATTCATTAATAGCTTCTATGTATTTTTTTACTGATATATCCTTTGTGAGATTCTTTTCCAGATATAATCTACCTTTTTCGCCCATAGCTTTTACTATATCTGTTCCCGCATTCTCTATGTACCATCGGATAATATCCGCCACTTCCACATAATCCCCAGGCTCACAGCACTTGCCACAACCTATCTCGTCTATCAAAATGCGTACTTCGGAACCTTCTTCTAATACACCGATAATCGGTTTTCCAACACCCATGATGCCATATGCTTTTGATGGGCAGGAAACGCCTTTGATTCCCTTAGCATTCACGCACCAATGGACATCACCAGCATTCAAAGAGTAGATAAGATCAGCTTTATCCTGATAAGGAATAAATACGACATTTTCAAAGTGGTGCTTTTTCGAATATAAAACCAACTTATCCAGTACAGAACCTGCTCCTACAAAGGCAAAAACAACCTCTCTTCCATCAGAAGTAATTGGCCCTGGCTCGTACACGCCTTTCATTGTGTAACCCTTGCGGAACTGCTTCAAAACTTTGATGAGCTTTTCCAAATCGTAGTACAGGCCAATATTGCCGGAATACATGATGACGAATTTGTCTTCTACCCCATACTTCTTCTTGAACGCGCATACTCCCGCATCATCAGCCGCTAGAGGATACACTTCCTTTTCATCAATCCAGTTGTTGATCATCACGTGCTTCGGAACATTGCGATTATTAAATCTGTTTTTCAGGGTTTCAACCAGATCGCGTCCAACTGTGATAACCAGATTGGAATGACGACAGCTGAACTTGTCCACCACCATCATCGCTTTAAGAATCAACTTGTTCTTGCTGTAGTTCACAGCCATTGTTTGCTCAGGATTAAAATCGTGAATGCAGTAAATCATCTTGGCATGCTTCTGCCATTTTCCCAAAACCCCTAACAGCCCGCCGAGAATCGGAGGCTGGCTGATGGTAAATATATAATCCTGCTTTCCTGCCTTTCTCGATGCTCCTAAAGCGCCAAAGAAATACGACACGATATTCTTAATGCGACTCAGCTTATTCGTTTTACTGAACTCAGGAACTCTTACGCGGATAATCTTTACACCGTTGAGTTCTTCAAAATAGTATTTCTGGGTCTTATATTTATCTTCAATTGTTCCACCATAAGAAGGAACAACGCAGATTACTGTCACATCAAACTCTGAGAGCATTCCTTCGGCCTGATCCTTTAATATCTGACCTGTAGATGCCGTATCCGGAGCATAATAGTGAGCAAAAATTAACAGCTTTTTCTTGTCCGCCATCATTCTCCCCCTCCCGTCAAACTCATTCATAGACCTCAATCACGCTGGAAAATATCGCGTGTATAAACCTTATCCTTCACATCATCCAGACAGCTATCATATCGGTTAGCAATAATCGCATCGCTCATGCTCTTGAACTTCTCCAAGTCATTAACCACCAGACTGCCAAAAAAGGTCTCACCGTCTTTCAGCGTCGGCTCATAGATGACCACAGTAGCGCCCTTCGCCTTGATGCGCTTCATGACACCCTGAATGCTGCTCTGACGGAAGTTATCGCTATTGCTCTTCATGGTCAAACGGTACACACCGATGATCACAGATTTTTCCTGTTCCTTGTCGTACTCATTATCCTCGTCATAGCCGTAGTAACCAGCCAGCTTCAGGACACGATCAGCAATGAAGTCCTTACGAGTTCTATTACTCTCAACAATAGCCTCAATCAGGTTCTCAGGCACATCAGCATAGTTAGCCAACAGCTGCTTAGTGTCTTTGGGCAGGCAGTAGCCGCCATAGCCAAAGGACGGATTGTTGTAGTGGCTGCCGATACGAGGATCGAGGCAGACACCATCAATGATCTGCTGGGTATTCAGTCCCTTGCTCTCTGCATAGGTGTCCAGCTCGTTGAAGTAAGCCACGCGCAGGGCAAGATACGTATTGGCGAACAGCTTGACTGCCTCTGCCTCGGTGAAGCCCATGAACAATGTGTCGATATTCTCTTTAATTGCCCCCTCCTGGAGCAGAGTAGCAAACACATGCGCCGCCTCGACCATTCGCTCATCCTCCAGGTCGGTGCCGACGATTATGCGGCTGGGATACAAATTGTCGTACAATGCTTTTGACTCGCGTAAAAATTCAGGGCTGAAAATAATGTTCTTGCTACCCGTCTTTTCTCTGATACTCTTCGTATACCCAACCGGAATGGTACTCTTGATCACCATGATGGCATTCGGATTGTACTGCATCACAAGGCCAATAACGTTCTCGACAGCCGACGTATCAAAATGCTGTGTGGTTGAGTCGTAGTTGGTAGGTGCGGCAATAACAACGAAATCCGCAGCACTGTACGCCATCTCTGCGTCTAGCGTTGCGGTCAAATCCAGCTCCTTTTCCAACAGATATTTTTCAATGTACTCATCCTGAATTGGAGATTTTCTTTGGTTAATCAGTTCGACCTTGGACGGCACAATGTCCACGGCATAAACTTTATGATGCTGGGACAGCAATGTGGCAATAGACAGGCCAACATAGCCAGTTCCAGCAACCGCAATCGTATATTTCTTTTCCATAATGCATTTCCTCTTTTCATCCGTTTGAACCGGAATATTTTCTATATATCAATCACTGTGGTCATCATCTTAAAATATGAATACTTTCCACAGCGTCTTATCTTCCTAATAAATCCCCGGGCAATCCATCATCCCAGGTCTGTTCAAAATCTCATGCTACATAACTCATAAAATCAAAGCCCAAAATGTTCATTTCTATCTTTCAATCATCCAACTTTATCAACTATTTCATTTAGGGCAGCCCCATCAAACATTAAACACTTTATTGACTTCAATTAACTTCAATAATCCCATTTGGATAAGCGCCCTTTGGATATAACAATCGAAAATGGACGTTCCCGGTGCAACTAATATCATTTGGAACAACCTGCCCTCATGTAACGAACATTCTCTTAAAATTCCGATAAAATCAGGCTTTCCGTCGTGTGAACATCATCACGATGAGTGGCTTCATTCCATGACTTTCGTTTTATAATGACCTCATCATTATCTGTGTCCATCTATCCAAAATGAATTATTTCACGATTTCCTCCCGCAATCAGACTCTCGACTTTAGCTTTATAATAGGAGAACCTCCGCCTAATCCGTCCGACTTTTGCTTTATAATGAAGAAATCACTATACAAACGCTTCTACACAAAAACACTTTTTCAAGCTCATTTTTATGTATTTTCCGGTCACCATAGCGTTTTTCTAACCAACTAATTCTTGAGGGCAGCCATTTATAACCAAACCCACGATATTCTCTACAAAAGGAGTATTCAAGTGTTAGGTAGTCGAATCATTGCTTGTATGCAACGCAATTATTACAAAGTCAGTAGTGCCATAAGACTTTTAAGTATCTAGCGTTGATATCAGATCCAAGTCTTTTCCAGCAGATATCTTTCAATATATTCATGGATTGGTGATTTTCGTTGATTGACCAACGAAACCTTGTCTGCAACAATATTAACTACAGTTACATAGTGATTCTGGCCAAGGAAACAGAAATAGATTAGCCTATATAACCCATGCAAACCACAGCTATTTTAAGTTTTAAAAGTCCTTCATAAGCTTCAGATATCCCTGATCCTCTCCACATAAAAATCTGGAATAGAGACCTGGATCAAGTCGTCAAAATTTTTCATTTCTTCTCATTTTTACTTCTTAATATCCACCCTACCCATACTACCAAAACACTTCCCACTGAAGCGCCCAGGGTATCAAGCAGCGCATCTTTGCCGTCGCCATTGCGGGTTCCCAGCAGAAACTGGTGCAGCTCATCGCTTGCCGCGAAGAGGAGGCAAAATGCGATAGAAAGAACCATTCTCTGTTTTAGCGAAAGTTTTGTCGTCAGCAGAAAAGCGGAACAGCCAACGCCGAGGAGGCAATAAAGCGAAAAGTGTGCGATCTTTCGAAGCACAAGGTTAGCCATCTCCGCCTGCGTTCCCTCAAAATTTAAATGAAGCGCTTCCAGGATCATCTGCAAAATCCCCTTGCTGAACTGATTCGAGGTGATGCCACTCTGCGAGGAAAAAAGAACAATCGCCATCATCACACCCAAAATAAGCAACAAAGAAATCAGGCGTACAGCATTTTTTCTCTTCATTTCTAGCTTTCAACAAACAGAGGGGTCACGTATTCCCCACGGGAAATCAGCTCCATGAAAGCCGATACAACCCCCTGCTTATCCTCCTGATAGGTTACGCCAAACCAGCGATCATGGGTTGGGAGCACCTGTACGGAAACTTTTCCCTGCTGCAGCAGGTTGTCCAGAAAAATTGGGAGCAAAAACTCCAACTTCATTTCCTGTCCATGCTCCTGCAAAAAGTCCTGAAATCCTTCTCCCAGCATCTCGATAAAGTGCGGTGTCAGGCCCCACATATTCATCGAGACGATGACATCAGGATCAAGGTTTCCGCCATCCGCCTGCGCGCCGTCTGGTGTCTTGACAATTCCCTGCGTTTCATGGACTGCCTGCAGATATCCGTTCTGATCCATCTGGCAGATTCCGCGCGTCACTGCTCCGTTGTCACTCAGGGTATTTTTAAGAACAAAGCCCGCCATGCAGAAGTGGTTTTCTGCATGCTCCTCTCTAAGAAAGTGGTAGAGATTATGGAACGCCTCTTTGCCATAATAATCGTCCGCATTGATTACCGCGAAGGGCTCCTGAATCAGTCCCCTGCAGCTGAGAACAGCCTGTCCGGTTCCCCATGGCTTTGTTCTACCCTCAGGCACCTTAAATCCATCCGGCAAAGCATCCAGCTCCTGAAAAGCACAGGCGTACTCGACACCCTTGCTCTGGCAAAACTTCTTCATCCGATTTCCGATCACTTCGTCAAAGTCCTTTTGGATTGCGTGCCGGATAACAAAGACTATTTTTTTGAAGCCCACTTTGATTGCGTCGTGAATTGAATAATCGATGATGATCTCCCCGTTCGGGCCTACCGCTTCCAGCTGTTTAATGCCGCCACCGTAGCGAGACCCAATTCCTGCAG
>UMJY01074067.1_pt1 | contig 10763 bp, 6 predicted proteins | sample 1966191 | NCBI WGS metagenome assembly UMJY01 (sample SAMEA4836161, study PRJEB28245) | human gut metagenome | biome: gut microbiome; material: fecal sample | place: Denmark | collected 2008 | reverse complement strand
GAGGCGGACGCAATCTTCTCCGTATAGCGCAAAAGCCTGAAACCGCCGAGAGGGGGATCGCACGGGCAGCCGTCGCCGAACGTTCCGCAACCCGAAAGGGAAAAAACCACCTTTCCGAACAAGCGGTCCGAGACCGGTCCGGCAACGGAATGCCGCCGCACATGTTGTCCGAAAAAGAAGAATATATCGGACTAAAAATGAAATATCTCCGAAAAAATACTATCTTTGCCTCGCAATGGTTTCCGAGACGGCGAATTCCGCTTCGCCGAGCAGGAATTAATAGGGAATGCCGTGCGAATCGGCAACAGTAACCGCTGCTGTATGTCTCTGCCCTGCGCCGGAAGAAGCGTCTTCTGCAGGGTCAAAAAGTTTTAAAATTTATGTCACTGGCGCCGCTGTCGTCGGGAAGGCTTTAAAACAGAGACGAGTCAGAAGACCTGCCTGAGCGAACGGATTTTACTTGCCTGCGGTTTATGGGTGGTAATCATTCGATGTCGCGCGCCGGCCGGCGCGTATCTTTCCGGAGGGTATTTCTCACCCGTACATCGCTTGCTGTAAAATCTCCATATCATTTTTAACCAAATTTACAGCAATGATGAAAAAGCTACTGTTCTGTTTTCTGGCCGCAGCGCTCGTGCTGACGTCGTGCTCGAAGGACGACTCGCTGCCGCTGCCCGAAGTCTCGAAGGTCGAGATCATCGGCGCGACCGAAGGCCAAATGAAAATCACGACGGGCCAGACCGTCGGCTTCTCGGTCGAGTGCGAAAACGTCGCGATCGACCGCTACGAATGGATCGTCAACGAAAAAATCGAAAGCGAAAGCGTTAGGTTCGACTTCACGCCTGCGCAGCGCGGCACGTACGATATTTCGGTCAATCTTTACAACGCCGACGGCGGAGTCACGACCAAACAGATCGGAGAGTTGCAGGTAGTCGATCCGGCTCCCGTCATCGCGTCGATCTCCTGCAACGACGAAGCGCTGAGCGACCCGGTCGAGGTGGCCGTGGGAACGGCTGTCAAGCTGACCGTCGAGGTATCGAACGTCGAAGTAGCGAGCTACGTATGGACGATCGACGGCGACACGGTCGAGACCGCTACCGGCGCGACGCTGGACATTCCGGTCTCCGACCGGAGCGGATCGCTGGCCGTTACCGTTTCGGCCGTCAATCTGGACGGGATCGCGTCGGAAGACTCGGCGTTTACGGTCAATTTCAACGGTCCCTACAAGAACGGGTTATGGATATTCGGCTCGACTGCCGGCGGACTGGGCTTTTTCGATCCGAGCGGCGAGGGAACGTTCTACGAGGATAACCTGTATACGACCGTCAACGGCGAAAGTACGGGCAGCACGAACGGAATCAACGACCTGAGCATTTACGACAACAAGCTCTATATCCTGATTCCGAATAACCAGTCCAACCGTTCGGCCGTCATCGCCTGCGACGCCCAGACGCTCAAGAAGGAAAAAATCATTACGGCCGAGGGCTTCGATCCCGCCACGCTTCAGTCCTCATCGGAAATCTACAATCTGCAGGTAATCGACACCAGCAAGTTCTATGTACTGTATAATTCAAGCAACGCCAATAACCAGACCGGCATCGGCGTGCTGAAGGTCGCTCCGGACGGAATGAATACGTTCACGACGATCGACGCCACATACGGTGCGGTCGGCGTCGACGGCCCGTGCTACTCGCACATGGTCAAGAACGGGAAATACATCATGGTCGGCAACGGTAACAAGATCGCGGTGATCGACACCGAAACCGACCAGGTAATCCGGACGATCGACGTGGACGAGGACCGTCAGGTCTGCGACGTCGTGAAGGGCCGCGACGGCAAATTCTACGCCGTAGTGGCGGGAAAAATCGACAAGACGGCAAATCCGTTCTGGATGTGGGGAACGACAGCCACTTCCTCCGCGTCGGTACTGACGATCGATCCGCAGACCTATGCGACGACCGAGCGGACGTTGGCGATAGAGGGGCTTCCGATGGTCAGCGTGGGCAACGGCCTGTACGGCTGCATGGCATGCGCCTCGGCGACAAGCGACGAGCTGTTCATCAAACAAGAGGGATATTCGGCCACCCAGATTTACCGGTACGACTGCCAAACAGGCAAAACGAGCGTTTTCGCCACGACGAGCCGATCGCTGGCCAAATACATGACCGCCACTCCCGATGGCCTGCTCTACGTTCCTACGACGGATTTCTATCACGTCTATACGGAAGTATACCGTATAAGCGACGGTACCCGAATGACCGGCGTCGAGTCCCGAATCGGCAAAGTCGCAGGCGACGGCGGCATCGTTTCGACCTACTCCTTCGCCGAATAACGGAACCGAACATCCATTCACAAGGCAAACGACACCATGCAATACACTGCGATAATGAATAAAATCCTTACTGCATTGACACTCATGCTCGCGGCAGGTCTCGCGGGCTGTTCAAAAGACGACGGGGCGAACGTTCCGATCACGGGTATCTCGATCACCGAGACGAAAACCGTACAGATCGGACAGACGGTGCAACTGACCGTCACGGTTATGCCCGAAAACGCGACGGAAAAGCCGGACTTCGCATGGAGCAGCTCCGATTCCGGAGTGGCGACCGTCGACGACTCGGGCAACGTAACGGCGCATAGCACGGGCGACGCCATCATCACGGTCCGGCTCCGCAGCAACGAAGCCGTCCAGGCGACGTGCACGGTAACGGGTTCCGAGGAAACGGCCGAGTACGATCCCGACGAAGTAGTCGAATTCGAGGACTCCAAGTTCCAAGCCCTTACCCTGTATTACGACAAGAACAACGACGGAAAACTGCAGGCATGGGAAGCCGCGCTGGTCACCGAGCTGGAACTGAGCGGCCAGTCGATCAAATCGCTCCAGGGCATCGAATATTTTACGGAGCTCGAAAGTCTCAATTGCACGAGCAACCTGCTCACGTCGCTCGACGTGACGAACAACCGGAAACTCCGGGCCCTCTGGTGCAAATCGAACCAGATCGTATCGCTCGACGTGACTCCGCTACGCGATCTGCAGATACTCAACTGCGAGAGCAACCGCCTCACGTCGCTCGACGTATCGCAGAACACGGAACTGGTCCACTTGCTGTGCGGCATGAACAACGGCGCCATGACCGACGACGACGGCATTACGAAAATCGACGTATCGAACAATCCGAAGCTCGAAACGCTCAGCGTCTACTACCTGAATCTCAGCGAGCTCGACGTGACGAACAACCCGAGTCTCAAGAAACTCGATTTCGGCATGTGCTGCCATACGCGCTGGGGAGACCTGACTCCGATCGAGCATATCGATCTGAGCCGTAATCCCGAACTGGAGGAACTGAACTGCGCGAGCAGCAACTATCCCGGCTTCGGCCTCGACGAGCTCGACGTGTCGAACAACCCGAAACTCAAACGGCTGACCACATACGGAAACCCGAAGCTCGGATCGCTCGACCTGAGCCGGAATCCCGAACTGAAGACACTCAACTGCTGCCATAACTCGCTGTCGGCACTCGACGTGACGAAATGCCCGAAGATCGACACGCTCTACTGCGCCTACAACGAAATCGGCACGCTCGACCTGACACAAAGCGCCGAGCTGGTATGGATCAACTGTCAGAACAACCGGATCGACAAGCTCGACGTGAGCAATACGAAGATCGGCTACCTGATGGCGCCCGACAACCGGATCGCTTCGGTCAACATGGGCGACAAGACGTTCGACACGCCGAGCTCTTCCGGAAGCGGCTACGAGGACGCAGGACTGCCCTATCTCTATATCAATTTGAACAACAATCAGCTGACGGACATCGACCTGTCGAAGCAAAAATATCTCTATTGGCTGGAAATCAGCGGCAACCGACTGACGTCGCTCGACCTGACCGGTTGCTCGAAAGTGGGCGGCGTGCTGTGCGGCGACAACAGCTTGACAAGCCTCGTGCTCGACGGATGCACGCGGCTGTGGGAACTGCGCTTCGCCAATAACGGGCTGAGCGGAGAACTGGACCTGTCGCCGTTCTCGCTGACGAGAATCGCATCCGAAGGCAACCGGCTCGAAACGATCTATGTTCCGCAGGACTTCGATCCGGACGCGACCTATTTCATGGGCGGAGTCGGAACGCTGCCCTGCTACACGAAAGACGCGGAAACGGACTGGGTCAAGAAATAGGAAACCGGAACGAGCGCCCGTTTATGAGAAAAACGTTCCGGCCGACGGCCGGAACGTTTTTTTCTGATATCACGATATCCGAGATGGTATCCGAACGTGTCCGTAACCAAGTTCTCCACCGACGACACAGCAAGACGAGCGCCGGGCCCTCCCCCGGCGGAAGAATCACGAAGAAATAAGGAAACGGCTGACCGACTAACGCCTTTTCTTGTCCCAGCGCGGCGTGATGCCTATGAACAGACCGAAATTGCGGCCGGGCATCGGCCGGGAAAGCACCGAAACGTACTCCTCGTCGAACAGGTTGTAGACCCACAGTTTGACGGACAGCTCGCCCACGCTCAGACGGAACGTCTTGCCAAGACCCAGATCGTTCATGTAGTAAGAATTGAGCAAATAGAGACTGGATCCTTTCTCGTTGCTCGATGTCGTATAGCGCTCGCTGTAATAGTTGTACCGGTAGGTCAGCTCGTATCCGCGCCACGAAAGCCTTCCGGTAACGCCCGAGGAATATTCGGGGACATAAACGAGCTGCTTGCCGATCGACTGGTCGTACCACTCTTTCGGATCGCCCCAGTTGATCGAGCGGGTCTTGGCCCAGAAAGCGTTCAGGTTCAATGCCCAGCGGCGTCCCAGCTTCACGGACAAGTCGCCCCGGAGCTCGACGCCGTAGCTGTGCACCTTCTTGACGTTGAGCGGCGTCCAGAATCCTTTGAATGTCGGCAGCCAGACGATCCAGTCGCGTATATGCGAATTGTAGACGGTAACCTCGCCGCCGAAATCGAATGCTCCCTCCTTCACGCGGAACTCCATGCCCCCTTCGTAGGTATATCCCTTTTCGGTTTTCAGCGAATCGTTGCCGCCCGGCTTGAAATAAAGGTCGTTCAGCGACGGATAGCGGTAATTGCGAGCGACGGAAGCCTTGAGCACGACGCCGAACCGGGGCCACAGCGTATAATCGACGAACCCGGCCGGAATCAGCGGCGTCAGGTTCCGTCCGTAACTCTCGCCGCGCAGGTCGATACCCAGCCCCAGACGCGGATGAGGCCGGTACTTCACCGTAGCGAGCAGCGACACTTCGGCCCTTACCTTGTCATAGCCGAGCCGGATCGTATCCTCGGGCTGCGCCCCGCCCAGATCGGGGTCGTCCAGGCTGCTCACCGAATGGACATTGACCGACGCATTGGCCGTCAACGCCCACTTCGGCGTAGGATAATACTCGGCATAGAACTGCCCGTAGCCGGAGTTGATCCGGCTGTGCGAGTGGATCATCTGCTGCAGCTCGCCGCTGTCGGGATCGGGATTCCCGTCGTAACGATACAAGATGTAGGAATAGATATAGCCGGCCTTGGCGCCCATTTTCAGCCCGTCGCCGCGACGGTCCCACGAGGCGACCGCACGCAGCGTCGTCTCGTCCTGCGTCGAGCGGGCCTGTCCCTCCTCCTTGTAGTCCACCGTCAGCATCGGGATGCCGCGCCGCGAATCGGTGACCCAGGCCGCCAGCCCGAAGCGATTCCGCTCGTCGGGCTGATAGTAAAACTCCTGCAACAAGTGAAAATCGCGGTACGAGCAGTTCTTGTTCCGCTCCATCGGATAGACCCATTGCCCGTCGATCTGCTCGTACTTATCGTAATTGCGATACTCGAAATCGTTGTCGGAGGTCACGTAGCATACGCGGGTCGAGGACTCGAACTTCCGGGTGCCGTAGGTGAAACGCAGGAACTCGTCGTAAGTGTCGAAACTGCTGATGCCTTGAATGAAGTGCACGCCGGCTCCCGATTCGCCCAGCGGTTTGGTCCCCAGCGTGATCGCCCCCCCCAAACCGCCCCCGGACACCCCGACCGAACCGGCTCCGTGATAGAGGCTCGCCTCGTCGATGAAATAGGAAGGGATCAGCGAGAAGTCGACCATGCCGAGCATGGGCGAATTGATTTTCATGCCGTTCCACGTCACCTGCGTATGCGAGGGAGCCGTGCCCCGGAACGAAGCCGTCGCCATCGTTCCCCGGCCATACGACTTGATGAATACCGGCGTGCTCTGCGACAGCAGGTCGCCCAAACTGTTGGTCACGTTCTGCCGCAGCGCCACCGAATCGAGATTCATCTTCGTCACTCCGATGTCGGCCAGACGCCGCCCGGTCACAACGGCCTCCTTCAGCCGAATCGTGCGCGAGGAAAGAGGCTCGGACGCCTCGGGAGACTCGCAGACGGTCCCGTTCGCCGCCCTCAGGGAGGCTGTCGTCAGCGTCAGCGCGGCCGCCAGAGCGGTCCTATACAGTCGGTTCATAGCGATCGTCATTTAAAACAGAAAGCCCCGGGGATGATGCCGACTTGAAAACTGTCGAGCAGCCCGCCCCGGGCCGAGTAACGGAAAACCCAGCCGGGCTGCACGTAATCGAGCGCATCGGCCAGATAGACCTCGGAAGTCCGGGGATCGACCGTCAGCCCGTACCAGTAGTTGCCTGTCATATTCTCCAGAAACGGCTTTTCGGGCAGCGATTCGGAGCGGACGTCCATGCGCCAGACATGATCCTTGATAAAATACAGCGTATCGCGCGTGCCGTTCAGACAAACCTCGGACGCCCGGTCGCCGAACCGGAACATGAAAGCCCTATCGACCTGCTGGGTGGCGGCGTCGATCCGGTAGAGTCCCGGCGCCTCCTGTCCGTAAGGACTTCCGGGATAACCGCCGTCGGTGACGGTCCATATCTTGCCGAAACGGTCCAGCGCGAGCGAAGTGGGTTGTTTGCCGACCTCAATGTACTTGACGACGCTGTCGGTGCGCGTGTCGATGACCAGTATCTTGTTATCGTACGACCAGCAGTTCGTGAAAACGAAGTCGCCGTACTGCACCATCTGCTCGGTCGACGGCTGATTCTTGCCCGGAATCTTCACGTCGATGCGGCCGGTGATTTCGAACGTTTTCGGATTGATGATCGTGATGTGCCAAGCGTACAAGTCGGTCACATAGGCCTTTTCGTCGCTCAGGAAATGGATGTAGCGGGGCGAAAGCAGTCCCTCGATCATTCCCTTGAGCTCGAACGTATCGAGATCGATGACGAATATGACGCCCGAATTGTTGACGACAACATACCCCAGCCCGTTGCGAATCGCCATCGACTGGGCCACATCGCCCAGCTTGATCGTATTCGTGCGACGGAACACCTCGTTCTCCACCCGCATCGAATCGATGTCGTAGTAGGACAACGAAGCGTTCCCGTACATGAAATTTCCTTCGTTGGTAATGAACAGCCCTCGGCCGTCCGCACCGATCTTTTCGGGAGCCCGAGCCCCGTAGTCCATGCAGGACGTCACGATCCCGAAAGCCGGAAGCAACGCCAATAGCGCGACAAGGATTCTTCTTTTCATAATCGCCGTACATTATCATACAGCACGGCCACAGGGAAAACCGGTCCGCAGAGAAGCTCCGGACGGATTACCGGCCCATACACCGCAGGCTGTAATCGGAATGCGTCGGGCCGGTCTTCTGACTCGTCTCCGCTCCGAAGCCTTCCCGGCCCAAAAGCCAGTGGCATCCGTTTCGGAACGTTTCGCTTCTTCTCGGCCACCCGAGCCGAAAAGAAGCCGAGACATACAGCAGCGGTAACTGTCGCCGATTCGCACGGCGTTCCCTCATTCGTCTCCCGGACGGTCCGCCCGTCGGGATCGAGCCTCGACACGTTCGCAAAGATAGCGAATATATCGGAACAAAGTACCCCAAAAAGCAAAAACAGCCCGGACGAAGAGCCGTTTCGACCGAGACGGGAAAGCCTGCAGCCACTGCCATACGCTCCGGAATCCCGCGAGCGGCTCGCGTCAAGAACCGCCAAAGCCGCTCTGCCCAACGCTATTCCTCGATGAGCGTATCTTGCGAGCCGATTCGGGACAGGAGCGGACGACGGCAGGCCATTGCCCCGTTACTCACGGAAGCCGCCCGACGTTCGATCAATACACAGGCTTCGCATCCGGGGAACGGAAGTCCGCACGGGAAAAAACGGACATTTTTCCGCAGGGCAATCGGCTGGGAATCTTTCCCTGCACGGCGGCAAGCCGGCACGAGCAGCCTGCAAACGGCGGGAAACGGACAAAACGGCTCCGATTTTGCATCGCGTCCTACCGGACCTCTTTCAACGGACGGAAAGCAAGCCCCCACAAGGAAGCAATCAACGAAAAACAAAAGATTATGGAAAAAAAGCAATCGACCGCACTCGAAAAAGCGGACACGGCCACGCTGACGCTCAGCATTCTGTTTGTCGTATCCATTCTCTGCACCATCCTTTTCTCGCTCACAGCCTGAAAGAAGCGCCCTCTCCGGCGGCCGCCTTTCCTCAACGGCAGGCGGCCGCCATCTTTTTACCTTCCAGCCGGCATTCCGCATACATCCGATTCTTTCAGGCATTTCGACAAGGGAAACGTACCGGCCCAGCTCCCCCGCAGGCACAAAGACTGAAAACAAAAAAGCCCTTGCTCGGGATGCAAGGGCTCGATGCTTTAAATAAGCGAATTTGAATCTGGTCGGGGTACCGGGATTCGAACCCGGGACCTCCAACTCCCGAAGCTGGCGCGCTAACCGGGCTGCGCTACACCCCGAACGAGTTCCGCGTTCGAACATGGCCTCGGGCCACTTCCGTTCAAACGCGGTGCAAAGATAATAAAATTTACGTCAAAAATGCAACTGTTCGGGAAAAGATTTATTCGACTATCCGCCGAAACCGTTCGGCTGCAGGCGCTTCCCGTATCGCATAAGCCTCAGACAATCAATAAAACCACCTGACGAAACGCCCGGCAGCGCTGTCAAGGCAAAGAAAAAGCCGGCCGCAGCCTTGCTCCTACGGCCCGGGTGTCTTATTTTTGCTGTGAAAACCCAAATGGAAATGACCAAACGAATGCTTTACCGATCCGTACTGGCCATAGCGGCCATGGCGGGTCCCTGTCTCGCGGCGGCTTCCGCCTCGCGAGCGAACGAAACCGTACAAACCTATTGGAACGATTCCGGGGCGCGCAAGGGCCTCTATGTCGAGCGGGCGAAAGACGACCCGAACCGCGAGCCGACCATTTTCCTTGCCGGGCACAAGTACCGCGACATCGGCATGAACTGCTACGACCTGTTCAACTGCGCGCTCAAATTCACAGATGACGGACTGCGGATCGACCTGTCGGACTCTTTCGCAACGCTCGAGTTGCTCAAGAAAGAAGGGATCGGCCTCATCCGCTTCAACTGCGGCATCTATTACAGCGCCGAGCTCGGAGCCTCGTACATGACCGACCGGGACGCCTATATCGATGCGTTGCGTCAGATCGCGGCCCGCGCGCAGGAACTGGAAATCGGACTGATCCCCTGCCTGATGTGGCATTATGCCGCCGTGCCGGAATATTTCGGCGAGCCGCTCCGCAGCTGGGGCAGGCCGGGCAGCAAAACGGTAGAGTTCCTGAAAGCCTACACGACCGACATCGTCACATCCCTGAGGGAATACAAAAGCATCTTCGCATGGGAGTTCGGCAACGAGTTCAACCTGCACGCCGACCTGCCCCAATATGCCCAGCGCCATACCCAGGCCGACCCGCCCGACTGGCGTGACGTTTTCGGGACGGAAGATCCGGACTGGCGGATCAGGGGCAAGGATATCCTTTACGCCTACCGCACGTTCACGCGCATCGTCCGCCGGCTCGATCCCGACCGCAGAATGCTGCTCTCGGGCAACGCGATCCTGCGCGAAACCCAGTACAATCAGTATACCCGCGACCGGATGACAATCGACGACACGAAACAATACCGCAAGATCAGCCGCATACTGAATCCGGGACCGATCGAAACCGTCTCGGAGCACGTATACCAGCACGGCCGCCAGTTTGCCGATCTGGGCAAGGTCTCCCTCGACGAGCAGATCGCCATCGCCGTCGAAACGGCCCGATCGCTGGGCAAGGTATACGTAATGGGCGAGTTCGGGGCGATCCGCGGATCGCGCGAGGAATACGTTCCGTTCTTCGAAGCGTTCCTCAAAGCCGGAGTCCAACTCTCCCTGTTTTGGAATTTCTCGCTGCGAGGCAACATCGAGCAAAGCTGCACGCCGACCGAACGCGGCCCTTACATTTTTGAATTGATCCGCGAATACAAGCAAAAAGACGCGGCCCTGCACGGAGAATAGGCAGAAACACGATACGGATGACTATCGAACAAGGCCGGCAATTTTTCGTTGCCGGCCCTGTCGCATACTCCGACCGTACAGGAAAAGCTACCCGAAGCCACCTATCGACACTTTCTCATCCGGTAAATCTCAGTTTACACAAACGGGCAAAAAAGGTGTAACCCGAGCGAAAAACGACGATATGCGGCGGTCACATCCACACGGAGAAAAGCCTTTCAGAGTAGTCTGAAAGGCTTTTCTCCGTTGTCGGGTACCAGGATTCGAACCTGCCCCCCTGCACCCAAAGCAGGTACGCTAAATGGCTTGTGTTGTATAAAAACGCCTTTCAAACACATTCTAACGCACATATTGACTTCTTTTCGCTTTTACCGTTATTTCTCGGTTAACACATTGGTTGACACATTTGTGAAATCCCAATGCAGGTTAATAATTAAGTGAATTAGTACA
>UMJY01039642.1_pt1 | contig 10785 bp, 5 predicted proteins | sample 1966191 | NCBI WGS metagenome assembly UMJY01 (sample SAMEA4836161, study PRJEB28245) | human gut metagenome | biome: gut microbiome; material: fecal sample | place: Denmark | collected 2008 | reverse complement strand
TCCTCGGTCTGCCCGGTCTGCGTCCACTCCGGCACGATGTCCAGCGGACGATCCCGCTTTTGCAGGAAAATGATGTCCGACACAACCTCAGTTCCGGCGTTGGCCTTGAACGCATTGTTGGGCAGACGGATGGCCCCCAGCAGCTCGGCACGTTGAGCAAGATACCGGCGCACGGTGGAATCCTTGGCGTCCATCGTGTAGCGGCTGGTGACAAAGGCCACCACGCCACCGGGACGCACCTGGTCCAACGCCTTGGCAAAAAAGTAGTTGTGGATGCTGAAATTCAGCTTGTCGTAGGCTTTGTCCCGAACCTGATACTGGCCGAAAGGTACATTGCCGATAGCAAGGTCATAGAAGTCCCGCCTGTCGGTGGTCTCAAATCCTGCCACGGTGATGTCGGCATTGGGATAGAGCTGCTTTGCAATACGCCCGCTGATGGAATCCAGCTCCACGCCGTAAAGACGGCTGTTTCGCATTTCCTCCGGCAGAATACCGAAGAAATTGCCCACACCACAGGACGGTTCTAAGACCCTTTCGACTTTGATACAAAAACGTCCCGGAAATCCCTCGAAAATAAGGGGTTTCCGGGGCCTTTTGATCTTTGTGTAGGCGTCTGGGACGAACCAGTGAGGCTGATGCTATTTAGGTGGTTTCACCATCAAATGGATACTTGGAGTATCGTTGGAAAGTGGACGCATCGTTAGAGAGTGCTCGTGTTTCTGAGCATATTATATACCAATGCAAATTCACTTGGCAAGAAGCAGGCTATCCCTTGTCTGCACACCATAAGTCATTATTCATTGAATACAGATAGATTTCTATGTTCCTGCCGTATTGGATACGAAGATAAAACCCTTCTTCGGTACAGAAATACCGAAAAAGGGCATAAAACAAGGGTTTTCGATGTCAATCGCTGTCTTCGGAAGCCCTTGTTTATTTTATGAAATTGCGGTCTGCTGGTCAGCTGCCTGGTAGGGTGTCAGCCTTGCAGTGTAGTGATTTTAGAATAATTAAAGGGTGTGGCAAAATTAAAAGATATCATTACCCTCATTTTTTAGTCAATCAATAAATAACACTTTGCATAGATTCTGAACCTTCATCTAAAATATGGGTGCTAACAACTTGGCTGCCAGCGTACATGAGATACTTCACGCCACTCGCCACAGCCATCTCCTCGGCAGCTGCCTGTTTTGCCTTAACCACGGTATCATCAATCTTGTTGTCTCCCTTAACCTCGATAAGCTGATAGGAACCATCCATCATCTTTGCAAGGAAGTCGGGATAGTACTGGCGAATCCTGCCCGATTCTGGATCATAGTAGTGTACGGAGAGATCACCCTGATTGGAAGTAAACATTCCTGTGAAGTAAACCTCTGCAACTTTGCCGCTCGTGATGTACTGCATAAAGCATTCCTTCTCTGGGATGGAATCGAAACAGTATGTGTCAGCATGGAAGCTCTTCTTAAGCTGCTCCGGTGTAAAGCCGGGATAGCGATTGGTAAGCACGAGGTCATCCTTTGCGGAGAATTCATAGTAACCGGCATCCTTTGGTTCACGCAGCAGCACCAGTTCCTTGTCCTCGGTCTTCAGTTCAGAGGTGATGTCAAAGAGCGCATGGAACACAGCCGGGATGATGTAGTCATCCAGAACTGCGTTATAGCGATTGACCGACTCAAGAACTGTGTCGATTCCATCTACGGACTCACGGAGTATCCGTGCGGCAAGGATACAGGAAATATTCAGATAACGAGCCACTTCTCCTGCGAGGGAAAATTCGCTGAACTTCATATTGTCCTGGAGATAGTCAATATTCTTTTCTTTGACAGTGGTATCACGAGCAAGGCTGTCACGTTCGTACATGATGCTGGCGTACTTGGAGAGGTCAGCATCGACCAGTTTGAAGTTCACAGGCTCGGAGTATTCCTTTTCGTGGAGGGTATACTCGTGCCATACACGCTTGAGAGTGATTGTCCTCGGCGGCGGCAGAACACGAACCTGGTATTTGTGGCGGTCAGCATTGGACGGATTCTTGATGTCCTTGATCTCCATGTTGAAGTTCTTATGAAGCTCATCGTCCAAGGTATCATAGTTCTCTTTGGAGAGAAATACTGTGGCCGTCAAACGCTCGTCCGTTATAGCACGGAGGCAGCGCATTGTTGCCTGGAGAACGAATATCTTTGACTTCGGACTACGGAAAAGAGCCACAGCAAACAGAGACCGGCAGTTCCAGCCTTCCTTGCCTTTTTCAACGAGGATAATGAACTGCTTCTCGTTTCCTTCCGTTCCAGGAACATCAAGGTTATTGAAGTCTCTGATGTCATCGTTCTTTGTATACTTTGCATCGCCGACATTCAGGAGAATCTTCGATGTCGGAATACCGAGGTTAGCAAGTATCCTCTCAAGCGCAGGCTTGACCTCTGTGGCCGCCTCTTCAACGCCTGCCGCATAGATAGCAAGTTTCGGATTTAGACCTTCATAGGTCTTACCGCTGTAGCGCTCCCAAAATGTGGTTACCGCAGCTTTGAGGAACTCATCACTTTTAACGTTCTCAAAACCGAGCGGGTCGGCATCTTTCAAGAAACCATTCCAGATGGATTCACGCAGACCGTAAGCATATACCACCTCCGGCAGAAGCTGATTTTTTACATATGGCGTACCTGTGTAGTTATAGCAAGCCACGATAGAGGTATTCGCTGCAAGCAGATTGATGGTATCACGAAGGCTTGTCTTATTCGCTCCGCTCGACCGGATCTGCTTTTCGAGGTCTGCACCGAAGAGATGATGCGCCTCATCAACATAGACGCCGAGCTGTGGAAGACGGCAGAGCTTCTTGAAACGCTGGTTGTCCATCAGCGTGGTGTCATCCCATGCATCGTCCTCGTCATCATCTCCGCCGTAGACTGCTGAAAGGAGAGATCCAGAGCCGCTGAATAAAGTTTCAGCAGCAGATGTCTCTTTGCGCTTTTTCTTTACAATGATTTTCTGCGTGTTGGAGATGATGATGTTGAAATCGGAATCATCAATCGTGTGCAGAATCGTCCCCGTCTCATCCAGGAAGTGAAACTTGATGTTTGAATCAAGTACACGTGCATACTCTGGCGGCACAACTTTTGTCTTATCAAAGGTCATGATCTCACGGAGCGACTGCAGGACGGTTTTATCCGGCGCAAACACGAGGGCGTTGTGGCAGAAACGCTTGTCCCTCGGATACTTCTTCGCAAGCAGAAACTCGTAGAAGATGCAGGTCGCCATAAGGATGGTTTTGCCAAGCCCCATCGTGAGGGCATAGATATAGTTCGGGTAATCCTCACGGTACTTCTTCATCTGCTTGAATAGCGTATCGGTCTGCTTCTCGGTAGGAGCGTCAAAGAGGCGAATCTGACCTCCTTTGTCGATGGCATAGTAAGATGCATCGGAGAAGCAATCTCTTTTGTGACGCCAGTCATCGAACATCTCATAGACCTGCTTGTTATTCATGAATTCCTTCACAAAAACATACATCTCCAAAGCCTCGAACTGCGGCTTGCGCAGAAAGGCATGGGGGTTTTCCTCGCTGTCATTATAGGCGAGGAACTTTCTCGTGAGGTCATTGTAACGGGAACGAATTTTTCCACGGTTTGTGCTGTAGTAGTACCACAGCTGTTGACTAAAGGAAAAATTCGGGTCAAACTTATCTGCCATTTAACGCACCTCCACTTCCAACGACTCGGAGAGCAGGTCGGTAATCTTGACTTTTATCGTGCCGGAACCCTCCGGAATATCGTAGATGCCTTTTACCATCTCATTCTTGCCGGGGACATCTGTCACGGTTGGCTGCATGACTACGCCATCGTAGTTCCAGTCAATCATGATGGAGTCGACCAGCTGACGCCAATCCTCCACGTACTCTTTCTGGAGGGAGAGTTTCTGCATCAGGTTCATTGGATAGAAGGCGCGAATAACCAGCTTATCACCCTCACGAATGATTTCTGCCTCAGAATCACGCTTGAGCTGTAGGTCTTTCTTGTCACGCAGAATATCTACTATCTGGACATCCACCTTGTAGTCGGAAAGCTCCTGCTCCAGCGCACCCTTCAGGTCAGGCTCGTGTCCCATGCAGACGATGGTGATACGCTCCACTGGCTGATTGGGATTTTCCTCTTTACGCTTCTCGTATGTTTTGTACGGAAGGTTTGCAAGGAGTTCCTTCAAGTCAGCCTTGGTAGCAATGCGATTGACCGGCATGATCTTCACCATTCTGCCGTCCAACTCACCGTCCCAGACATCACTCTGTGGAAATGGCTGGATTTCGAGGGCAGCAATCAGAAGGTCGCGGGCTTCTACGGGGTTGCGGAAGAAGTCGTAGTTATTTACGTTATAAACCTCGAAGCCCGTGTACTTCACGTCCTCCTCCAGGGCAGAGGTATCCATTCCTCTTGCCTTAAAGAAGTCGATGACTTTGCTACGTTCTTCGGCGCTCAGTTCAGTATTACCGCCTGCACTTGCTGCGGCAAGGTAAGGCTCAGGTTCCTCCGCAACCATCGAAAGCTGAGGTTGGATCATCTCATAAGTTACAGGTTTGTGAGTGGGCTCCAGTTCAGCTGCAATAGAGAGTAGACGCTTTGTTGTTGTTTGAATCGCGCCGAGGTTAATGTCCGCACCAATAAAGCGTCTGCCAAGTTTCATAGCTACGGCTTGGGTCGTGCCGCTGCCCATAAAGCAATCAAATATCAAATCGCCGGGATTAGTTGATGCTTTAACAATACGCTCTATAAGTGCCTCTGGCTTCTGCGTAGGATAATTCTGCCTTTCTTTGGCAACCGGATTAACGGGAGGTATGTCACTCCATACCGAATCAATAATATCTCCCTCGACCTCATCTAAGTAGATAATTCTTGTTCCGCCGCCGGTAGGATTGACATCATCCCTGTATAGGCGTCCGTTTTCATCTTTTTTGAAACGTTTAATATACTCGGGCGAATGCGGTTTATATTGTACATTCCATGTGTACTCGGGACTTTTTGTGTAGGAAAAAATCAGGTCATGTTTCTGGGGGAATTTCTTAGATGTAGCACGCTTAAACCCGAAATAACCCCATACGATCTCGTTTCTAAAATTGCCAGGCCCAAAAACTTCATCTAACAAGAGTCGAAGATATGCGGACCTGTGCCAATCACAATGAAGATAAATGCTTCCTTTTTCACTTAAAAGTTCACGCATGATGAGAAGCCTTTCATACATGAACTGTAGGTATTCATCGTTTGTCCAAATGTCTCCATACTGCTTTTCCTCAAAGGAGGAACTATCGCTCATAGCCTTTCCGATACCTTTGAGATCAATTTTCTTTTTATAGTCGGCCTTGCTGTCGAATGGAGGATCAATGTAAATTAAATCAACCTTCCCACGATAATCCTTAAGCATATGGCTCATGACCTGGAGATTGTCTCCCCAGAATATTTTGTTAATCCATCCGTTCTGTTCCTCACCGTAAGACTCCCGTAGCTGCGCAGGGTAATACTGCGTAGAGCGGTAGGGGCGCTTTCCCGTCCAGCGAAGTTCAGGGAAACCCTTGATTGTGGGTCTCTGTTCAAATTCAAAAGTAAGCTGCTCATCCATTTTCGTTAATCCTCCTGAATAGTTTCGGTTCTTAATTGATGCTCGATATCCGACATATCCAATGGAATGTACTGCCCATTCGCAGTAAGATTACGTCCGAATATACTGCCAAAGATTGTTTGATTCTGCATCACAATCTGCGGATTGTTTTCCAAATAAGCATTGAAGCCTTCAAGCACATTCGGAACAGAGAGTTTTTCCAGTAATGTGGCTCTATCGACTATCCCTGCATTGCTGAGATTTTCAATGCCTTCTGAAACCTTTTTCCTGCCATCAGCAATTTCCGCCATGCCGACAACTATCTTCATTAACTCCTGTATTGCTTCTTCTTGAGTTAGCGATCTTCGTTCGGCATCATTAAACTGTACAGCATCTGTTGAAACCATAGTGTCTGTAGGTTCGATTGCCATTTGTATATTTTCTTCCTCCTGAAGATTGACTTGTGCTTTGCGTTGTTTTGCTACCTGTGCTTCGGTTTTCTTTACCTTATGTCTGTCCCATAATTTCTTTATTCCGTAGCCTGCTCCGATAATAGCAGCCACAATCAAACCGCCTATTGCAGCAGAACCTGCATCAATTCCGTTTGACGGTTCTTCGTATTCATCACTATCATCGCTATCGTCCAAGCGACTGATATCAACCTTGTTTGCTATGGAGCCGTCTGTCCGTCTTGCATAGAAATCATCCGATAAATTACCTTTTTGGTAATCATCGTAGTCATCGTCTGTAAGACCGATTTTCAGACCTCTCTCTGGGTCATATATGTCCGGCATCGTTATTTCCTCCTGCAGTAGAATCGGAAGTCACACGCATTACAGATCTTCGGGTCTTCGGCGCAGCGGCGGAAATCTTTCTTCATGATTTTCTTGACCGTATCATCGAATACCGCCATAGTTCCTTCCACAGCGGACTTCGTGTATATGTATGTAATAGTCGGCACACCGCTGTCCTCGCCGGTATAGTAGATGTGCATCTTACTAACTTTCTGTCCGGTACGTTCCTCTACGAGGTGAGCATAAATATGCAGCTGCCTTCGATATCGTTCAAGCTGCTCCCGATCTTTCACCATGTCAGGTTTTCGCTGAGATTTAAAATCCACAATCTCTACGGTATCTCCCTCACCACGAATTAGGTCAACCTTCCCCTCAATAATGTAGTCAGGCTTGACCAGCGAAACATCGACCTCTGCCTGTTGTATCTGTGACCAGTCACCGTGCTGCCGTTCCACATAACGTAGCACCTGTTTCAGGGCCGCCTCACGCTGGGGACCGGCGAGGTAAGTATGCTCGGTCTTTGTCAGCGACACATAGTTAGAGTCAAACCACCGGCTCACATTCTCCTCAGTGATTGTCTGTTCCTCATGCCGCAGGGCGGCGCGGTGTATGTCCTCTATCGTCTCATGCACGAGCGTACCGAAGAGCATAGCGTTCGCACGAACGGGCATGAATTCCAGTTCCTTATAGAACTTATACTGAAGAGCGCAAGTCTCGTAAACCGTGATATGCGATGTGAACGAGTAGGTGTTCTTGATGTTCACACCCTTTATTGGCTTGAAATCAAACTCCCTTATATCAAAACCAGGGCTTTCTACGGATTGCAGTTCCCCGTAGATGTCTTTGAAGTAGTTGCTGGGCGTTCGCTTGTCCTCATTGCAGGTCAGGATCAGTAAATCCTGCGCACGGGAGAAAGCCGTGTAGTAGAGCCGCCAGAAGTCAAAGTACTTCGTGACATCGTAAGGTTCAAACGCCGGACGCTTGAAGTATCTCTCCTCAATCTGCATCATGAGGTCATTCGTGTTCTTCCTTGGCACATTCGCAAGGGAATCCACGAGGACGATAGGAAACTCCATGCCCTTGGACTGGTGAATCGTAAGGAATGATACACAGCCGCTCGGTGCATACTCTGAATCGTCCTCGTATTCCGTAATGCCGCCGTCAAAGAGAAGCCTGAGATACATATTAAAAAGCAATTCTGTATTCTGATCAATACGGCGTTTCCCACGGTATTCTCCTGCGTCCAAAACGTCCACTCGGTGGAGGTACTCGAACTTGCCAATAATCTGCGTCAGTTTTGCAAGGTTTCGAGTCGGACGGATGTCGACCACGCCAACATCCATCTCCGTGTCGAGAATCCCCGCGAAAGGCTGGAATTCAAACAGCTGATACATCAGCCCGCAGTATGCGTAGTCCGTTGCGCCTGTTAGGCTAACGTGTTCTTTCCCTCTGCGCCGTATCCACTTCAAAAGGTCGGAATTCTCCGGCTGTGTGAGGTACTCATTTGCTGCCATGATGCAATTGCGGTAGTAGGTCAGATGTTCCGGCTGCAAGAATGTGTAATCGCCGTTCTCCAAGCCCTGCACATAGCACGGGAACATAAGCATGAGGCAACCGAGGGCAAGCCTTATCTCGTCACGCTGGAAGAACATATCCGAACGCGGCGAATATACATTTATATGGTTTTCCTCCAGAAAGCGGGCGAGAGCCGTCACTCGTGGGTGCTTCACGGAATTGAAGAGAAACGCAATCTGATTATAGTCCGTGAGTTTTCCGGAGGATTTAAGTTCATTGATAAACCGCAGGATTTTCTCGTGCCACTCATCCGCATCGTCCACGCCTGCGAGTTTCACAACTGCGGGACTGTGGAGAGCGGTTTTCTCGTGCGGTTCGATTTTCTTGTCGTAGCGGAAGTTATCCCAGCGGAACTTGAACTTCGCACCGTCTGTGGTAGCCATCCACTCATTGTAGAAGTCAACGATGTCACTGTTGGAGCGGTAGTTAATGACCAGCGGAATCACTCGGCATTCGCCTTCTGCAAACTTCTGCGGAAACTCCAGGATGTTACGGATGGTGGCACCTCTGAAGCGGTACAAGCCTTGGTCATCGTCACCGACCACACAGATGTTCTTGCGGTCTCCTGCGAGGAGGAACACAAGCTGCTCCTGGATGAAGTTCGTGTCCTGGTATTCGTCCACCATGATGTGCGTGACCTTGGAGCGCAGTTCCTCCAAAATCCCGGCGTTGTCCCGGAGCAGATGATAGGCTTCAATCTGAATAGACGAGAAGTCCATCAGATTTCCTTCTGTGAGAACATCACGGTATTCCTTCAGCATTCGTCCAAGAGCTGCAATCGCCAGGTCAGTATCGGACATCAGTTCCTCTGGCGTCACTAATTCTTCGGAGAGGTTATTCACATAGTTGCAGATGGCTTCCGACTGTTTCCATGCGCCGCCGTTCGGCAGAGCAACCTCTACCTCCGGGATACTCCGGAAACGGTGGATATTCTGGAATACCATGTACTGCTGGTCGAACGCATCCAAGAGACGGTAGTTTCTGCGAAGTCTTGTAAATTCAAGATGCTCCTTAAGGATACGAAGGCAGAGCGAATGGAACGTGCCGATATACATCTCATTGATGTTTGCCACGATGCCTCGATCCGACAGTTCATTCGTGATTCTTGTAATCAGCTCCTTTGCCGCCTTCTCCGTAAAAGTGGCAATAAAAATGCTTTCCGGCTTTACGCCGCATTCCTCTATGAGATAAATCGCTCGTTGAACAAGAGTATAGGTCTTGCCTGTTCCCGGTCCCGCAATAATGAGGACGGGACCTTCGGCAGCAGCTATCGCTTTTCGCTGTCCCTCGTTTGCATTTCCAAAATCAAACATATCGGTGCCTTACATCCTTTCCTATAACTGTTCCTCAGATGCAGGACTTCCGTCCGGCACAACTTCCATAATATCAGCAATGTCACATTGAAGAGCAGTACATATCTTAAGGAGAACCGCCGTGCTTACATTCTCCCCATGCGTGAGTTTTGCCACGGTGGAGGTGCTGAGCTGCGCCGCTTCCCTTAAATCCTGCTTCTTCATATCTTTGTCGATGAGTAACTTCCATAATTTTTTATAGCTTATAATCATACATATGCCCCTCATGTTAGTAACTCTTTGTTTCCATCATAGGCTTGTTTCTTTCAAGCAACTCAACAGTCATACATTAGTATGATACATTCTGTTTCCAAAATCAACAGATAAGTTCGAGAACGCGAATTTTTATTTTTGAATATCAGAATCATTGAGCTGAAATGCCTTTCATTTGTGTTCAAAGGTGTTCAAAGATTTTTGAGGATAGCCATTGACATAAAAGCCAATAAAGTGTAAACTAAAGGTTACAGTCCGTTACTAGGGCTGAGAAAGAGGAATCGATAGACTATGAAAGCCGAATTGATCGCAAATATTATCGCCGCTCATTGCTCTGGGGACGAGAGTTCCTTCAAGACCGCTGTGGAGGCTTTGGCGGCTGACGAGGACAAGAAAGGAAACAGCCGTGTTTCCAGTATGCTCCTTGATGCATATAATGGAAAGAATATAACTCTGATGAAGAAACCAGATGTCGCACAGCCTGCCGGAGGGGGATTCGCTGTCCAGTCCGCTGGAAACAATGCTTTTACTCCGCGAGATAAGGACAGTCTTCTGGAGCTTTACGACATTATTTACTCGGATATATCGCTCTCTGATGTCGTGCTTCCTGAGAATCAGCGGAAGCTCCTCCTGCAGATTCTGGAGGAACGCCAGAACAACACCAAGCTGGCAAAGCATAATCTCCCTCCCGCAAACCGTCTACTACTCTGCGGACCTCCGGGATGCGGAAAGACGATAACGGCAAATGCCATAGCACACGAACTGAATCTGCCTATGGCTTATGTGAGGATAGACGGTCTTATATCGTCCTACCTTGGACAGACCAGTGTGAATTTAAGGAAGATATTCTCCAGCGTAGGCAATCAGAGAATCGTCCTTTTTCTGGACGAATTTGATGCTATCGCCAAGAAGCGCGATGACGACCATGAGATGGGCGAACTGAAGCGTGTCGTTACGGCTCTACTCCAGAATTTCGATAATATGCCGCCGAATGTATTTTTGATTGCGGCTACCAACCATGAGCATCTGCTTGATCCCGCAATTTTCAGACGATTCAACTATATTATCAATATCGGATACCCGGATGCAAAACAGCGGAGTGAACTAATTCAGCGGTGGTTTAAAGACTATACTGTAGAAACCGAGGTAGATATACAGAAGTTGACTGACCTTACCGTAGACCGCAGCGTGGCACAGATAAAGGAACTGGTTATCTCCGCCGCCAAACGCTATGTGACCACGGATAAGGTGGTTACGATGGAGGATATGATAGAACT
>UMJY01082409.1_pt1 | contig 10824 bp, 9 predicted proteins | sample 1966191 | NCBI WGS metagenome assembly UMJY01 (sample SAMEA4836161, study PRJEB28245) | human gut metagenome | biome: gut microbiome; material: fecal sample | place: Denmark | collected 2008 | reverse complement strand
ACACTTGGCGGTATCTGGCACTTTTTTCTGTGCGGTATTGCCCCTAAACTTCTATTTACAAGAAGCGGCATCCATTGTCGCTAATGCCGATGCCAAAACGCACTACTTTATCCAATTTATTACATATGGATTGTTTGGGCTTATGAATGCGTGGGTATTACGAGGCTATAAAGAAACCCCACAGGAAATGGCACAAATAGTTTGCGATTGGGAAGCATCTTCGGAGGAGAAATAGCATAGAGGAGGGTAAACATATGGGGAAAATTATTCGACGCATTCTAACAATTATTCCAGCGGTGGCTTTACAATCGCTCTGGCTTTTGCTGTTGATGAAATGGCTGACCCCTTACGCACCGATTATTGTGTCACTGCTTTCCGTTGCAGCGTTTTTCTTGGTGGTATTTATTATTATAAAGAGAGATGAAACCGCTTATAAATTGCTTTGGCTGCTGGTTATTCTGTCACTACCTTTGGTAGGCTATATCTGCTCTTTGGAAATAAACGGACGGCCCGCCCTCTAAAAAGGCGCTTGCAGCAAGTTCAAAAGAGTTGCAATCCGCAGCCTCTTCCAATAAAAGAAGCGCCCTTTGACGGCGAAAAACGCATGGGGCAAACAGTGCGGTGGCTGGAAGAAAAAACGCAATATCCGATGTGTGCAGTTGAGCAGGTTCGTTACTATCCGTTGGGCGATAATATGTTCCCTGATATGCTTACCGATTTGAAAAATGCAAGAAACTCGATTTACGTAGAATACTTCATTATTGAGCCGGGGCATATGTGGGACGCAATCGTGAACGAACTGGAAATAAAAATGGAGCAGGGCGTTGATGTACGTGTGATATACGATGATCTTGGCAGTATTTCTTCGTTCAATTTCAGTAATGTCCGTGAACTGAAAAAGAAAGGCATTCCATGTATTCCTTTTAATCCTTTCCTTGCCTTAAAAGGAACTGCAAACTATCGCGATCATCGCAAAATGCTGATTATTGACAACGAAGTTGCTTATAGCGGAGGTATCAACTTATCAGATCGGTATATCAATTTGGAACATCCCTATGGACACTGGAAGGACACAGGCTTTCGGATTACTGGTGAGCCAGTAAAAAATTTTACCCATATGTTCTTGACCTTTTGGAACGCATTTTCGCTGGAAAAAGAAGCAGGACAGCTTGCAATGCCCACATATCCCAAAAGGTATCCTGCGCCGCCGCACACATTTGATGGTTATGTGCTTAGTTACTACGATTCGCCCCTTAACCATGAAGCTACCAGTAATCAGCTCTTTATTGACTTGCTTTCTCAAAGCACGGATTACGCATGGTTTTTTACACCGTATCTTATGCTTGGCGATGACTTGATGGATGCAATGATTTCCGCTGCTCAACGTGGTGTAGACGTGCGGATCATTATGCCCGGCATCCCTGATAAGAAGCTGATTTTCCGTATGTCTCGGAGCTTTTATCAGGTGTTGCTGACTGGCGGCATCAAGATTTATGAGTATACTCCCGGCTTCGTTCATGCAAAGAGCTTTGTATCAGACGACAAAGTTGCGACGATAGGAACTGTCAATCTGGACTACCGCAGTCTCTTTCTCCACTTTGAAAACAATTCGTTCTTTTATCGTTCCAGTATTATTGCAGCAATAAAGGACGATTTCATCGCTACACAGGCAAAATGTAAAGAGGTAAAGCCCTATGATATGAAACATTATTCGCGCCGCTGGGTCGTAGATGGTGTCCTTCGTATTTTCGCACCGCTATGTTGAGGTTTTTATGAAGCATTTTCTTATGTGTCTGCTATATATCGCGGCGTTAGGGGTTCTCTCCTTTGTAGTGGGGCGCTTGATCCCGAAGCATTGGTTTCACGCCGATCGTTTTCCTTGGGTCTGCCACCCGGCAGAGCAAAAACTATGGAAGCGGCTTCATGTTCGGAAATGGCAGGCAAAGATCCCCGATATGAGCCGCATATTCGTTAAAATCATGCCGGAAAAGAAACTGACAAAGGAAAACTATGAGAACTTGCCGCGCATGATAGAAGAAACTTGCGTGGCAGAGTGGACACATATTCTGTTGTCTATCGCCGGTCTTGGACTGCTGAAAATATGGTCCGGTGTTGGCGGGGTATGTATAACGATTATCTACATTGTGCTGGGTAATTTGCCGTTTATTGTTGTCCAGCGCTATAATCGCCCACGCCTGCAAAAGCTGTTTGCTATGCAGCAAAGGAAAAAATAGGAGATTCAAATGCAAACACTAATTCTAAGCTGCAACACTGGCGCAGGGCATAACTCCTGTGCGCAAGCAGTTCAGGAAGCCTACCACTCTCGCGGAGAAATCTGCAATATTACAGATTCTTTGCAGTTTATTTCAGAAAAAGCATCCACGTTTATTTCTAATTTGCATACCCGAATTTACCGCCATGCTCCAAGGCTTTTTGATGCTGGGTATCAGCGTGCGGAATCTCACGAAGATATTTTTTGTGAGGGAACGCCGATCTATAAGCTACTTTCCTCCGGCGCAGAGCGGATGTATCAATACATCCGCTCTGCAGGCTACGATAATATTATCTGTACTCATGTATTCCCAGCCTTGGCGTTGACAGAAATGCGCCGACAGCACCCATGCTTACAGCTTGTAACGAGCCACATTTCTACAGACTATACCTGCGCTCCCTGCACAGCGGATTCTGCGCTGGACTGGTATTTCATTCCGTCCACTTCGCTGTTAGGTGAGTTTGAACAATGTGGACTTCAACCTCAAAAGCTGATCGCCAGTGGAATCCCTGTGCGGCAGCAATTCTACCAGCGTGTGTCACAAGAAGCAGGAAAAGCCAACGCCGGAATCTCTCCTGCTCATCAGCATATTTTAATGATGTGCGGTAGCATGGGCTGCGGTCCAATGGAGGAGATTATATCGTATCTCTGCCCTTACCTCACAACAGAACAAGAACTTAGTGTTGTATGCGGCACAAATGATGATTTACGCAAAAAACTCCAAAAAAGAACAGAAAAGTATTCTCAAGTTCATGTTCTGGGAACCGTCAATAATGTGCCGCAGCTCATGCAAGCCTCAGACCTATTCCTGACAAAGCCCGGAGGTCTAAGTACATCTGAGGCAATGGCGGCAGAGTTACCAATGGTGCTTATCGATGCAGTGGCTGGCTGCGAGACACATAATCTGAATTTTTTTCTGCGTAATGGAATGGCCGTCACAGCCAATACGCCAAAAGCAATCGCAGACACCACAATAAAAACGCTAAATGCCCCAGTGCTTCTTTCTAAAATGCGCGCGGCAATGCGGTCGCAGACGGAATGTACGGCAGCCGATAAAATCTATGAATGGATATACAGTCATGCAAAGTAATCATATAAAGCCGGAAGTTAATTACCGTGAGTTCCGCATCCATAAACTTAATACACCTGAATTTTCTCACGTCAGGCTATTGCTTTACTGGCCAATTTTCGGCTTGCTGTTTTTGTTTCTTGAGCGGTTGCAACCGCAACGAAATTACTATCCCGTCTATTGTGGACTCGATGATATAATACCATTTTGTGAATGGGCGTTGATTCCGTATCTATTTTGGTTTGTCTTTCTAATCGGTACGTTGGTTTATACTTTTTTCGTCGATGTACCTGCATTTCGGCGTATGATGTATTTTGTGATAGTCACCTATACGATCACGGTTTTGATTTACCTGTTCTTTCCAACCTGCCAAAATTTGCGGCCAGAAGCATTTGTACGCAATAATCTACTTACACGCTTTATTGAATTATTCTATAGTTTCGATACCAATACAAATGTTTGCCCCTCACTTCATGTAATAGGCTCTGTTGCCGCGATGTTTGGGTTATGGGATTGCAAGGCGCTCCAAAGCGTCGGATGGAAAATCGCTGCTACATCAATCGCCGTGTGTATCAGTCTCTCCACCGTTTTTATGAAACAGCATTCTATCATGGATGTTCTCGCTGCATTGCCAGTCTGTTTCTTTGGTTGGTGGATTGCCTATAAGATACTCCCCAATAATAAAACAAACCGATTTCTTACGAGGATGTAATCATGGATAAATCCTACAAAAAACCGCTTCTACTAATCACGTTTGGGGTGATCTTATTTGCGGCATTCAACAATCTAAACTATGTTGCCAACTTTCTAAAATCGTGTATTGGCTTGCTCTCTCCGATTTTATCAGGCCTTTTGCTGGCCTTTGTTCTGAGTGTACCCATGCGCGGACTGGCAAAGAGGCTTCGACGAAAGTTGACTAAAGCTACAGATCGGCAAATAGACATGATAAGCCTGTTACTGACGCTGATATGTGTTATTGCGATTATTGCTCTTCTGTGTGTAATTGCGATTCCACAGCTCACTGCATCTGTAAAAAGCATTGCTGCTCTTGTTCAAGAAAAATGGCCTGACTGGGTCGGCTTATTGCAAAGATACGGCATTGACACAGAGAAACTGTCGGCACATTTTGCTGCGCTCGATTGGAAATCTATTCTGCAAAGCATTTCGAGCGAAATGAACACAGTGATTTCCTCAGTTGCCAATGTTGCTGGCTCTACGGTATCTGCGATTGCTGATGTTGCAATTTCACTTGTGATCACATTCTATGTGCTAATTGGATGGCGTGAATTGAGCAGTCAAAGCAAACGGGCACTGTATGCCTACTGTAAGGAATCCGTTGCAGATAGAATTTGTCATATTTCGAAACTTGCACATGACACCTATGCGAAGTTTCTTTCTGGTCAGTGTGTCGAGGTTATGATTCTTGGAACATTGATCTTTCTTTCGCTTTCTGTTGCAGGGATTCCATATGCGGGGCTAACAGCCGTTTTAACTGCCGCCTTTGCATTCGTTCCTTATATTGGAGCATTTCTCTCCTGCGCTTTCGGCATTTTATTTACTTTATTGGCGGCTCCGAACAAGGCGCTCCTATGCTTCATCGTCTATCAGGCAACTCAGTTTGTTGAAAATCAGTTCATCTATCCGCACGTCGTGGGAAACAGTGTAGGGCTATCCCCGTTCTGGACGTTGTTGGCGGTTTTGCTGGGCGGTAAACTGTTCGGTGTCCTTGGCATGATCTTCTTTATTCCGTTAATGGCTCTTGTATCTCAGCTTCTACACGAATCAATCGAACGGCGGCTGCATACCCGCAAACCGGAGCTGTCCAATGTACAAAGCAACTCAGACGAGAATGATAGTCCTCATAAATAAGTCAATTTTGCAGATAAAATTAGCAACTCAGGAAAAAATGATTTGCTTGGAGAACTCGAATCAAACATGAAAAAAACCTTTCGCATAAAATGCTTCAAACTAGTTTTAGGTGTGTCATTATGCTTTTTGATATATCTACTTGTTTCTTTAATTATTCCTCCGCTGATTGGAACACATGAAAAGAGTGATACGCAGGCAGAAGTATCCATAACAACGTCTGAACGAGTTTGCTTGATTGACAATAACGAGGATGCACTTCTTTGGAGGCTGAGGCTCATTCGTTCGGCACAGGAAGAAATCATTCTCTCAACCTTTGACTTCCGCGCCGACAGCAGTGGAACAGATGTGATCGCGGCGCTTTGGGGCGCGGCAGAGCGCGGCGTACAAGTACGGCTCATTATTGACGGAATCAATGCGCAACTGCATTTAAGCGGCAGTGATGTGTTTCAGGCATTGGCAGCGCACGACAATGTGGAGGTCAAATTCTACAACCCTATTCGGCTGACGCAACTTTGGACGGTCAATTATCGCTGCCACGATAAATACTTGATTATCGACCGATCTACATATCTTATGGGTGGGCGGAACACCAGCGACTTATTCCTTGGGAGTGGGGGTACGTCACGTCAGAACATAGATCGTGATATAGTCGTATACAACGGCGGTTTCACAACAGCGTCCGCTAATACCTTGTTAGAATATTTTGATAGGATATGGTTACTTGATACCAACCGTGCATTCCACGCAGAGGCTGAGAATCACAGGGTTAAAAAAGCTACTGCCATTCTTGCAAGACGTTGGACTGAGATCAATGACACAAAACAGTTAACAGCGATTAACTGGGAGACAGAAACGCTCCAGACAAATGAAGTCGCACTTTTAAGTGGTGATTGCACTGCGTGGAATAAGGAGCCGATGCTTCTGAATACCTTGACAACGCTGATGCAGAAGGGTGAACAAAATATTGTGTTGCAAACCCCATACATGATCTGCAACCAAGCTATGTATAATGCACTCAAAAAGGTCACCGACAATGTACAGGTACAGGTCATTACCAACGCGCCGCAGAGTGGAGCAAATCCGTGGGGCTGCGCTGATTATCTCAATCATAGGGATGATATTTTAGAAACGGGTGTTGATATATGTGAGTGGAACGGCAGCTTCTCCATGCACACTAAAACGATTCTGATTGATGATCGAATTAGCATCATCGGATCATTTAACTGGGATATGCGTAGTGCCTATCTGGATACGGAAATGATGCTGTTGATAGACTGTCCTGCACTAAATGCTATACTTCGGGATGAAGCACAGCAGATGATGTACGAGGGCAAAACCATATCACCAGACGGAGTGACAGTTACGGGAGAATTGTATATAACACCAAAAGTTTCAGCTACCAAACAAGTCCTTCAATCGCTGTTGCGTATTATTGTACGCCCGTTTCGATATGTTCTATAAAGTGCGCATTTCATGTATTCACATACGATACATGCTTCGTCAAAAAACGCCATCTCGTAATTTCACGAGATGGCGTTTTTGCATTATTCAGATATTTGCAAGAGGTCACGCCGCTTATGCTGTTTGCGGACGGCAAGTCCACAAGGGATAGCCGCTTTAGCGGTGCAAGGGGGTGTAGCCACCTTGACGGAACGAAGTGACGCAACATTCTCAGGCAAGCAGTTTTCTTCTGCTGACGGAGAATGAAGCTCCGCAGGACGCACGATACTCCCGATAGGAGAGTATAGAAGTGCGCCCTTAGAGTTCTAAGGGTATTTTTAGATAATTGGGAATGTTTCTTTGTCAAACTGCGTAACATTGAACACGATACGCCACTCGACATCATCACCAACCGGTTCAAAGTGCAGAGCAGAACAAGCAGCATGAAGTTTTTCTTGTGAATTTGTTCCATATATAACTGCTGTCGGACCATCTGCACCACCAATAACACCAACAACAAAACAGGAACTACTGCCAACTGGACGGAACGAATGATCGTCTGGTGTAACTTCTATCGGTCTATCGCCTTCATCACAGTCAAAAACCGAAATGTTCTCCATCGGTTCAGGGGTAAGTGTATAACTCATGGCAATATAATGTGTCGGATAAATCCAGCGATCAGAACCAAAACTATTTTGAGGAACTGTCTGCTGTTCTATTTCCTGCACGGTCAGTGTATGGGTTATTCCGCTAACAGGATGGGAAAACATAAATGAATCTCCGGGTGCGTGAACTTTGAAATGTGAGCCTGGAACTTGTCCTGGTTGCTGCTCCATTGTAAGAAAAAGTTTATTGATTTCAGGGTGATGCTTGGTTCCCCAAGGAAATACGTCTCTGCATATGACCCAGCCATAAGTACTATCCAGCCCATAATGGTCGATTGCCCATTTTGCTTCCAACTCATTGATAACGCCATCTGGCAGACAAGGATTAAAGCTCACAGCGCAGCCATGGGTTGTCTGTAATATTTTCTCGTTTAACTTCAAGCAAGGTTTGAAGTTAAAACAAAGTGGGTTTTCCCATTCCATCTGCATCTGTTGCTCACGGGTAAAATTTTCACATGAGTCATTTTCCCAGTCCAGATTCCATTTTTTCATGAAGTCACGGATGCTTTCTGAATCAACTCGCATACAAAAATCAACGACAAGTCCTTTGCTACATGAATAAGCTGCCGGAATTACCCAATGATATCCAGCCCAATCGAATTGTTTATCCAGCTTGATCTCTTTTCCGGCACGGTCTTTACCTCGATGTCCCCAGAAATCTCCATCAAAGTAGACCTTCCATTCAGGGGCAACCAATTCTGCCTCTGAAGTCATATCATTATCGTAATAATCTTCTGTGTATTTAATCTGACTGTAATCAAAGGAAGATTGCAGGTTTTTGATATATGTCCACGGTTGTTCCATAGGCAACAAATTCATCTTCTCTGAAATTTCCGATAAAGTTTGCTGTTGTTCCTGGGTTGTAGGGTTTTCATTGAGAAAGGCTTCAAACTGTGCTTCGTTCCACATCCACGCTTGTTCCACTGCCGCCACATCACCACAAGCCAGTATAAGCCGCAGAAAGTCGGTAAAATTTTCAGCTACTGGATGAACATAATCAGGAGAAGTATTCATGGGGCTGACAGAGAAAACCATCTCTCCAAATCCACGAATGAAACAGAAGTGGATACCATCTATCCCTGCCCATCCAAAAACCGATGCCCCTTTTGGGGTACAAAAATAATTTGTATTATCCTCACGGAGTTCAACTCCCACAGGACTTAAATCGACACCCCGCTGTAAAAATTTTTTCAAAATTCTATTCATTAAGCATCCCCCCATAAAATTAGTGCTATCACGCTCTTTATTGTAGTAAATTTTATCACAAGAGTGTGAATAAATCTACTGGCGAATGCTGAAACCGCCCGAACAGTTTCTTTCTGCTCAGGCGGCTTTCTTCATCTATTTTTCTTTCTTCTGCTGCACTTGTTCATGGGCTTCCTGCTGAACATCAGCCCAGCGGAAAAGCCATACTTGAAGTGACTTTCACTTTCTTCACATTGGGCGATTGCTGTCTGCGCCCGGAGTTCCTGCACCAGCTCATAGTCCTCTTTGCTGAGCCGCTGGGACAACTGCTCCATGAGCTTTTCACAGGCTATGACTGCCTTTCGGTATTCCGGTGATGTAGGTACAACTGTCTCGCAGGGATAAAACTCCCCATTATACATGGCTTCCAAAATCATAGCTTTACCTCTCTCAACAGTAGATTAGTTCCGTCTTGATGATTTCCTCTGCCCGGCAGCGGATGGAGTTCATTGACTGCACCCATAACATCTGATTTTCCGCTTTCATGGCTTCGGTCACGCCCTCGGCTTTCATCATCTGCCGGATAATCAAGTCCAGCCTGTCTGCCGCCTGCTCGTTCAGATCGGCAACGACGGTGTGGAGCCTGCCGGACAAAATTAGCTCGTTGTAAAGCATGGGACGGTGCAATTTCAGATAGGACTGGTGCAAGCGTCCCCAATGCCCAATAGGTCGGCGTTCCTCCGGCAGCTTCAAGTCCGGCACATAGTAGTCGCCCACCAACACATAGTCCATACCGTTCTCATGGATTCTCGGTTTCAACTCTTTCATAAAATCACGCTCCCTTTCTCGGTCCCAGCTGCGGCAAACTGCTCACCGGGATAAATACCCATCTGGCAATACCGGGATATTTCGTTCGGCAATATGTTCTTTGATCCGGATACCGGCGATGTGCTGATCTGTGATAATGACAATGTATCTGCCAATGGAATCGACAACAGCTCCGTATATGGCACACCGCGCTTCATGGCCCCGGAAATCGTCATGGGACAGGCAAAGCCGTCTCGGAACACCGATCTTTATTCGTTGGCGGTGCTACTGTTTTATATGTTTATGATGGGGCATCCGTTGGAAGGCAAGCTCGAAGCTGAGATCAAGTGCATGGACATTCACGCCATGAACAAGCTATACGGTAAGAACCCGATTTTCATCTATGATCCGAATGACAAGAGCAATCGCCCCGTCAAGGGATATCAGGACAATGTCATCATCTATTGGGAACTGTATCCGCAGGTCATCCGCGATCTTTTTATAAAGTCCTTTACAGTTGGTTTGACCGCGCCAAATAAACGCGTGACCGAAAAAGAGTGGCTTGAGGCATTTGCCAATCTGCTCTCCGGCATTGTTCTTTGTCCGAAGTGCGGCGCGGAGGTATTCTTTGATGCACAAAAACATGACAATGGCATAGCGCAGACCTGCTGGAACTGTAAGAGCATTGTTCCCATGCCGGCGACGCTGATCGTCGGGAAGAGTCGCGTCCTGCTTCAAAAAGATGCCAAGCTCTATGCGCATCATATCTACGGTAATTTCGACATGAACACCGTTGTCGGCTCTGTTGTCCAGAATCCGAAGAATCCAAATCTCTGGGGCATTCGCAATGAAAGTACGGAGAACTGGACGTATATCAAACCGGATGGAATGCAGATTCCCGTTGCAATCGGCAAGAGCGCAGCCATCGCAAAAGATGTCCGCATTGACTTCGGTCAGATGACCGGAGAATTCAAATAAACACAGGATGCTACATAGGAGGAAATTAAAATGGCAGAAGCATTGAAACGTCCAGGCGGTGAATTGGCAAGCAGACCGCTTCATTTCTTTTGGGTGGTCGACTGTTCTGGCTCCATGTACGGTGAAAAAATCGGTACTGTGAATCATGCAATTCAGTCTACCATCCCGGAGATGGTAGATGCTGCAAAGGATAATCCCAATGCGCAGCTCCTTGTGAGAACGCTGAAGTTCTCCACCGGAGCGACTTGGGTGACGCCGGACCCGGTGAACATTGAAGACTTTGCATGGGATGATCTGGATGCCGGTGGTGTCACCGATCTTGGAAAGGCTTTTGAGATGCTGGCGGCGCAGCTTACCATTCCACCAATGACGGATCGCGCACTTCCCCCCGTCATCGTGCTGCTCTCGGACGGACAGCCGACAGATGACTATAAGAAATCTCTGGATAAGTTGCTGCACTTGCCCTGGGGCAAGAAAGCTGTTCGTATCGCGATCTCTATCGGTCAGGATGCGGATGACGATGTACTCCAGCAGTTTAC
>UMJY01032739.1_pt1 | contig 10987 bp, 5 predicted proteins | sample 1966191 | NCBI WGS metagenome assembly UMJY01 (sample SAMEA4836161, study PRJEB28245) | human gut metagenome | biome: gut microbiome; material: fecal sample | place: Denmark | collected 2008 | reverse complement strand
CTAAATGAAAAAATCATAGTAAAGAAGGAATGATTGTGAATATAAGATATGCAACAATGGCTGATTTAGACGATATTGCATCGGTCGAATCCGAGTGTTTTCCTGTTTTAGAGGCAGCAACTAAAGAAGAATTTGAGCAGAGAATAAAATATTATGGAAATCATTTCTGGCTTATGTTTGATGATGATAAACTCATTGCGTTTGTAGATGGTTTTGTTACGGATGAGGCCAATCTTACAGATGAGATGTATGAAAATGCATCAATGCATAATGAGAATGGTGCATGGCAGATGATTTTTGGTGTAAATACTCTTCCTGAATATCGCAGATGTGGATATGCGAAAGAGCTGATTAAGAAGGCCATCTTAGATGCCAGAAAACAGAACCGGAAAGGGCTTGTATTAACATGTAAAGAAAGCCTTGTTCCATATTATTCCAAGTTTGGATTCGTTGATGAGGGGATAACAGATAAATCCACTCATGGAAATGTTCTGTGGCACCAGATGAGATTGGATTTTAAATTAAGAAATAATGGAGTAAATCCTTCAGATAACAAAAATGTGACCGCGCATAAAACATTTAAAGCCGACAGAATACTATCATATTTTAAAGAAGAGTGGAAGGTACTGCTTATAATAACTGTGTCAGGTTTTATATACAATCTTGGACTTTTGTTTGGACCATGGTTTGAAGGAAAAATGGCAGGCTGTCTTATAGATATATTGGCAAAGAATGCTGTATACAAGGATATGCTTATACTTGTTATTGCATATGTGATTTCAATTGGAGTAGTTCAGGTATCAAGATATATAAAACGTTTTTATGTTCGTAGATTCGCCAATAATGTTAATAGAAGAATGAAAAAAATATTATATGGAACACTTGTATTAAAGAGCAGGACAGAGCTTGAAGGTGAAGGTATGGGCGATATTATGACAAAGGCCATACTTGATGTAGATGATTGTGCTGAAGGCATGAGAAAGTTTACAACAGAAATATTTGATACAGGCGTAGCGCTGGCTGCATATGCAGGAATGTTGCTTGTATATGATGTAAGGCTGGCATTTATTGCAATGATATTTCCACCTATATCTTATATCATTGCTGAAAAGATGAAAGTAATAGTCCAGAAAACAGGTTCTGCGTATAAAAAACAATCTGGTATCCTTAGTAATGCAACACTCGACAGAGCCTCCAATGCTATAACCTACAGAGTTTATGGCAGGGAAGTTAACAGAAAAAATGCGTACGAAGATAATCTGGCTGAGTATGAGAAATCAGCTATTTATGCTAATATATGGAATTCTTCTCTTACACCATTATATAGAATAATATCTATGATGGGCATTTTATTTATATTATATTTTGGCAGCAGAAATGTACTTGGAACAGGATGGAGAACCTGGGATATTGCAGCATTTACAACATTCCTGGCCTGCTTTATAAAGTTATCTGATAAGTCCTCGAAGGCGGCGAAACTGTTTAATGCAGTTCATAAGGCACAGGTTTCATGGAAACGTATTAAGCCGCTTATGGTTATTCAGGCTAAGGATACAGATTGTAAAAATCAGACATCAGGAAGGCTTGAGGTACAAAACTTAAGCTTTACATATCCAGATGGAAAAAATGTATATAATGGTATTTCCTTTACTGCAGAGCCGGGACAGATCATAGGTGTTACAGGTCCGGTTGCTAGTGGTAAGTCAACCTTTGGAAGGACATTTCTGTGTGAATATCCATATGAGGGAAGTATCATGTATAACGGATGTGAACTAAGAAACGCTGCGGATAATGTAAGGTCGGGAATAATAAGCTATCTTGGACATGATCCTGAATTATTTAACGATTCTGTAAGGAATAATGTGTTGTTAGGTGATGATTATGATGTTTTTGAATACCTCAGGGCAGTATGCATGGATAAAGAGGTTGAGGCTATGGAGCAGGGAGCAGATACCATTATTGGAAGTGAAGGAATCAGGCTGTCGGGTGGACAGGCACAAAGAATAGCACTTGCAAGAACGCTTTGCCATAAGAAGCTGGTGCTTGTGCTTGATGATCCATTTTCAGCACTAGATAGGAATACAGAGGAACAGATATATAAGAAGCTTAAAGATATGGCATCAGATAATATCGTTATTCTTATATCTCATCGTCTCTATATGTTTCCGAAGATGGATAAGGTTATATGGATGGATGCCGGTAAGGCAAATGTTGGAACACATAAAGAACTTATGTTGGAATGTCCTGGCTACAGAAAAATGTATGAAACGGTAAGTGTTGAAGAATGCAGAGCTGTAGAAACAGAGAATGAAGGGCTGGCTGCAGCTAAGGTAGTGGAAAACAGCAGAAGGGTAGTGGATAAGCATGAGTAAACATAATAGTAATGTTGATAATGGCGGCAAAGTACTTAGTGTAGGCTTAATAATATTGCACACTACAATAAAGAAAAAGTGGCTTTCACTTGGTATTATAATAGCAGTATGTGGTGCAGTTATAACTGCACTTTATCCACCGCTTGTACTTGGAAGAATAGTAGATACATTGGCAGCAGGAAGTCAGGTTCCTTTATATCTTATATTTTTTTATATGGTATTTAATGTGTTCACAGGTCTTATGGAGGCTGCAAGGGAAGGGCTTCTTACTGTATTTGGCCAAAAGATAACGCATGCTCTGCGTAGTGGCCTTATGGAGCATTTTACCAGACTGACAGCAGATTCATTAAACCGTCAGGAGCCGGGAGCTGTGGTGTCAAGATTCGTTGGTGATGTTGATACTGTAGAGAATCTGTTTACCTCAGGGATAGTCAGTATGTTTGCGGATACATGTAAGATAATAAGTATTCTTGCAGTTATATGGTTCAGAAATAAAGGGCTTGCAATATTATTGCTTATATTACTGCCATTTATATTCTGGTTTACAAGATATGTGCAGAGGAATATGCTTGAAGCCCAGCTGCGAAACCGGCGTGCAGTAAGCAAGGCTTCGGGACATGTACCTGAAACACTACGAAACATCCGTACAATACATAATCTTGGCAAGGAAAAGTATATGGAGAAAAAATATGATGAATATATAGGTGACAGCTATAAGGCTATGGAAAAGACCAACTTTTACGATGCCATATATTCACCGGTTATTCTTATACTAAATGCAATTGTAGTAGCGGTAGTTATGTTGTTTTCAGCATCGGGCAATGCAAAGGCTCTTACACTTTTTGGAATGTCGGCAGGCACGGCGGTAGCTGTTATTAACTACATATCACAGATATTTGCACCAGTTGAGAGCCTTGGTATGGAAATACAGACTATACAGTCAGCGATTGCCGGTGTAAGAAGAATAAATGAATTCTTTGCACTTCCAGCATTTGAAGATGTTAAAGCAGATATTAAGGCAGATTTTAATGTTGATATTAAAGCAGATATTATGGCGGATTTTAATGCTGATATAAGTGCAGATATTAATGCTGCGTTAGAAACACAGACAGCTAGCATCAATAATAGTGAAGAATTAAAAGCTAGAAAAGCCTGCACACCATATGTCAAGTTTAATAATGTAACTTTCGGATATGAAGCTGACCATATTATAATTAAAGATAAGAGCTTCAATGTTGATATGGGTGAACAGGTTACACTGCAGGGAAGGACAGGTGCGGGAAAGAGCACAATATTCAAGCTGATTTTAGGCTTATACAGGCCTTTAAAGGGACAGATACTAATTGATGGAATTGATTCTAGTAATATACCTGATAATATGAAAAGAAGAATATTTGGTTATGTTGAACAGACCTTTCATATGGTGCCAGGAACAGTTAAAGACCAGATTACATTATATGATGAAGCTATATCTATGGATGAGGTTGTGAATGCAGCCAGGCTTGCAGGACTTCACGATACAATTATGAGCTTTGATAAGGGATATGATACACCCTGCACACAGGAAATATTTTCGCAGGGACAATGGCAGTTATTGTCTATTGCAAGGGCAACTGCTGCTAATCCACAGCTTCTGCTTTTAGATGAGATAACTGCTAATCTTGATGCTGATACAGAAAGAGAAGTACTAAAGGCATTAAAAAATGTATCTGAAAACAGGACTGTTATATCAATCTCACACAGGGTTACAGCTAGAACAGGAAGAGTTATAAGCTGTTAGAACAGCGTTGTGTCTGTGACATAGCAAAAAGAGGCTTTAACAGAAAAGATTATTAGAAATTGAAATTTCCAGATGAATATGTATAATAGAGGAAAATATTATGTAAAACAGTATGATAATATGCAGTATAATATAATACGCAGGACAGGTAATAGAAATGAAAAAAATAGACTTTGAGAATGGAACAATTACAGATAATATTTTAAGTGCATCAATCCCTATGCTTGTAGCACAGTTACTGAATCTTTTGTATAACGTAGTAGACAGGATATATATTGCACGTATACCACATATCGGTACAACAGCTATAGGTGCAGTTGGAATATGCTTCCCGGTAATTGTTATTATTACAGCATTTGCTAACTTGTTTGGAAGTGGTGGAACACCTCTGTTTTCGATATACAGGGGAAGAAAGAAAAATAAAGAAGCTGCACTTATTATGGATACTTCATTTTCAATGCTCTGTGCAGGTGCATTTATATTGATGTCATGCGGTATGCTGTTTTCAAAACCAATTCTCATGTTGTTTGGTGCATCAGATAGTACAATAGTTTATGCATATCCATATATGATGATTTATCTTATAGGAACAATACCATCTATGCTTGCCTTAGGACTAAATCCATATATTAATGCACAGGGATATTCTACAACTGGTATGATATCAGTTGCAATAGGAGCAGTTCTTAATTTTATACTGGATCCACTATTTATATTTGTTTTTGGCTTAGGCGTAAAGGGAGCAGCAGTAGCAACAGTTATTTCACAATGCTTTTCAGCGATGTTTACAATATATTTCCTGACACATAAATCTGAATTAAGAATGCGATTTCTAAAGAGAAGTGAACTGGCAGAGTGTGCAGGTTATGCTAAGAATATTATCAGTCTTGGCACAGCAGGATTTATAATGCAGGTTACTAACAGCCTTGTTACAATATGCTGCAATAATGTATTGGCAGTAACAGGAGGAGATATTTACATATCAGTAATGACAATAGTATCTAGTGTAAGGCAGCTTGTGGATACTCCGATTCATGCTATTAATGAAGGCTCTTCGCCAGTTATCAGTTATAATTATGGTGCAGGAAAGCCCACACGTATCAGAAAAGCAATAGCGGTTCTTAGTATTATGACACTGGCTTATACGGCTGTTATGTGGAGCATTATTATATTTGCACCGGGAGCATTAATAAGTATATTCAGCTCAGACAGCAGCCTGCTTAGTGATGCTATTGTTGCATTAAAGCAGTATTTTGCAGCATTTATATTTATGGATCTGCAATATATCGGACAGACAGTATTTAAGTCACTTAACAAAAAGAAGCACGCCATATTCTTTTCATTATTAAGAAAAGTAATTATAGTCGTGCCTCTTACATATATTATGCCATATACATTTAATATGGGAACAGCAGGAGTATTTCTGGCTGAGCCAGTATCCAATGTAATAGGAGGAAGTATCTGTTTTATAACAATGCTATGTACAGTACTTCCGGAGCTTAAGAGAATGGACGAAGCATAAAACTACTATATCCAGGAAGTTCCATTCCGTTATTAAGCTTAATTTCGCTGCCACTTATAAGGTCAGTACATGTATCAGTTCCGATATTAAACGAAGCAAAGTAAGGATGTTCAGATGCATTGATGGCAACAAGAACACGTTCATCATTATACTGACGCAGGAAAATGCACTGCTCATTGGTGAGCACGATAGATGAGAAGCTTCCGTAATTCAGTGCATTTGACGACTTCTTTGCGACAGCCAGCTTTGATATAAATGTTGTGAGGTCATTCCATACAGGTGCATCAAAGGAAGCACGCAAAGCAGGATCCCCATCCTCTTTTCTTCCTGTTGCACCCCATTCACTGCCATAGTATACACAAGGAATACCAGGCATTCCGAATGCAAGGGTGTATATGAGAGGAAGGTGGTTAGTGTTATTAAGAATACTGGCAACTCTTGTTACATCATGATTGTCAACAAAGGAGAGCAGATGCTTTCCCTTATAAAGAGTCCAGTTTTCTGGTCCGAACTGTCGTAATAATGAATGGTTTATTTCAAACATATTCATACAGTTAAAGCTTGAATAAAGACCTTTATAACATTCGTAATTGGTTACAGAATGTAACATTTCATCATTCATAATCTGGTTATAGTCACCATGAAGAGTTTCACCAAGAAGAAAGAAATCAGGCTTTAGCGAATCGCAGAAGGAGCGGAGTCTTCTTAAAAAGTCATGATTCAGGCAGTAAGCTACATCAAGTCTTAAGCCATCTATATCGAATTCATCTACCCATCCTTTTATGGCAGAAAAAATATGCTGTATAACATCCTCATTATATAGATTGAGCTTTACGAGGTCATAGCAGCCCTCCCAGCCTTCATACCACAGACCATCATTATAGTTTGAGTTGCCATTAAAGTCTATTCTTGCAAACCAGTTAACATAAGCAGAATTCTCACGGTTTTTAAGAACGTCCTGAAAGGCCCAGAAGCCACGGCCTACGTGGTTAAATACACCATCAAGAACAACCTTGATTCCTTCCTTGTGCAGATTAGAGCATACGTTGGCAAAATCTTCATTGGTTCCAAGTCTTTTATCTATTGTTGTATAGTCACGGGTATTATATCCGTGCGTATCAGATTCAAATACAGGTGAGAAATATATTGCATTGGCACCCAGCTTTTTAATATGGGGAATCCAGTCATTGACCTTAAGGATACGATGTGTAAGGACACCATCATTATCATAAGGTGCACCGCACAATCCCAGAGGATATATCTGATAAAAAACACTTTCATAAGCCCACATATTTGTATACCTCCTAGTATTTTATGATGTCGGGGTCAAAAGCCCCCGACTTTGATACCTACGGATTGTTCCGTGCTATGCACTCCCACGTCTCCGCTCCGCTTCGGTCAGTGCTAAACATGTGCCACTGGCACATAGCACCCTACCAAATATTCGCATATCGTGGGATTTTCATCCCACTTTTATGCTCATATCGGGGCGGGTCCCAAGGTCTTTCACCCAACTATGAGCGAGCTCATGTGGGTGAAAGACCTTTTGACCCTGGTATCATATTATTTTATAATTATAACATGCTTATGTAACGGCATGTAGTAGAAAAAATATAGATAACTTTATGAAAATGTTATAAAATAGTAATATTTTTATAACCAAAGTGTATTGTAATAAAAGTATACATTGTTTTATAATAAAATTTAATTATGATAATAAATGAACAGGAGATAGATAATGCTTCAGATTCAACACATCCGTAAGGAATATAGAACAGGAAAGTTAGTACAGAAAGCACTTGATGATGTGTCGCTGAATCTAAGGGATAGTGAATTCGTTGCAGTGTTAGGTCCAAGTGGTTCAGGAAAAACCACGCTTCTTAATATTATAGGCGGCCTTGACAGATACGACAGTGGGGATCTTATCATCAATGGAATATCAACTAAAAAATATAAAGACAGAGACTGGGATTCATATCGTAATCATACGATAGGTTTTGTGTTCCAGAGCTATAATCTTATACCTCATCAGACGGTTCTTTCTAATGTTGAGCTTGCACTTACAATATCAGGCATATCAAGGACTGAAAGAAGAAAACGTGCTAAAGAGGCGCTAGAAAAGGTAGGACTTGGAGAGCAGATACATAAAAAGCCAAGCCAGATGTCAGGTGGACAGATGCAAAGAGTTGCCATAGCCAGAGCACTTGTTAATAATCCAGATATTCTTCTTGCAGATGAACCTACAGGAGCACTTGACAGTGAAACAAGCGTACAGGTTATGGAGCTTTTAAAAGAGGTATCAAAGGACAGACTTGTAGTTATGGTAACTCATAACCCTGAGCTGGCTTATGAATATGCTACAAGAATAGTAGAAGTTAAAGATGGAAAGATATTATCGGATTCGGATCCGTTAGAGATAGATGAAAATATTATAGAAAAACCGGTGCACAAGAATATGGGAAAGTCGTCAATGTCGTTTCTTACAGCACTTTCATTAAGCTTTCAGAATCTTAAGACTAAAAAGGCAAGGACTCTTCTTACATCGTTTGCAGGTTCTATAGGAATTATAGGTATAGCACTTATTCTTTCAATATCTAATGGTGTCAGTGGATATATAAGTGCGATGGAAGAGGATACTTTGTCAGAATATCCGTTACAGATACAAAGTACGGGCTTTGATCTTACAGCGATGATGGTCGGTATGTCAGCATCAGGTGACAACAAAAAGGAGAACGATATCGGTGTTACACCTGTTGTTTCTGATATGTTCTCTAAGATGAGTACCAACGATCTGGCATCGCTTAAAACATATATAGAAGGCAATCCGGAAAATATTGAAGATTATGTGCATGCCATAGAATACAAATATATAGTAACTCCTCAGATATACAGGGAGGATAATACAGGATATAGGCAGATAAATCCTGACAAGTCATATGAGATGATGGGAATGTCTTCATCATATGAGAATTCCATGACATCTGGCATGTCTACAAATGTGTTTTATGAGCTGCCCTCAAACAGCAGTTTATATGAAGAACAGTATGAAGTAAAAGCAGGACATTGGCCACAGAATTATAACGAATGTGTTCTTGTGCTTTCCTCAAGCGGTAACATAAGTGACAGGCTTGAGTACACGCTAGGTCTGCGTGATAATGCTGAATATGAGAATATGATATCTGCATTTATGTCAGAAAAAGAGATAGATATTCCTGAGAATAACGACAGCTTTTCATATGATGATTTTATTGGCATGACCTTTAAAGTGGTGAATAGTGCTGATTATTATCAGTATGATACAGAGTATGACATATGGAAGGATAAAACTGGTAATGAAGAATATATGAAGGAGCTGATAAGCAAAGGCAGTGATCTGAAAATATCAGGTATAGTTAAGCAGGTTGAGGGAACCACAGCAGCAATGCTTACACCGGGTATAGCATATACATCCGGGCTTACAAGACAGCTTATACAATATTCTACAGCTAGTGATGTAGTAAAGGCACAGAAGGAAAAGAAGGATACCAACATATTTACTGGTGAAAAGTTTGGTATAAGTAGTGACAGTAAAAGTAAATTTAACATGGAATCACTTTTTCAGATAGATACAGATGCAATAAGTAATGCATTTAAGGTGGATGATAGTATATATGATATGAGTATGCCAGATTTTTCTGCATTGATCAATCCAGATGATATATCAGCGGCATTTGATACATCTATGTTTGATTCTATGGATTCATCAGTGTTTAATCCTGATAGTTTTGGAGATATATCTTCTGCTTTCGGGGAAAATGGTATGGACTTTGATATAGGCAGTATAGATGCAGACACATTAAAGAAGCTGGTATCGGACAGTCTTACAGATGAAGTTAAAGCATCTATATCTGAAGTATTATATGGTTTCAAGGAATATATGTCATCTGATGAAGTATCAGCCCAGTTAAGTAAGGATATCAGACAGCTTATTACTGATTCAATGCATGTAAATATATCACAGGACAGAGTGCTTAAGGAGGTAAACAAGCTTGAAGCCAGATATCTGGAATATATTAAAAAGAATGGTATTGAGGATACAACAGCAGAAAGCGTATTTAAGTTCCTGCTTACAGATGAGGCAAGAAAACAGATATCAGATTCGGCAAAAGAACTTATGAATGATGCTGTGACATTTGATATATCAAAAGAACAGCTCTGGAGTATATTTAAAAAGGATGTAGTAGATGGATACGCAGAATATGCCAAGCAGAATGGATATCAGAACATAGATGGTATTCTTGATAAAGTCATAAACAATATGCTCAACAGTCTGCAGGAACAGTTTACTGCCAATATACAGAATGCCATGAACAAGATGATGGAAAGTATCATGGGGAATATGCAGCAGGCTATGGAGGCAGTCATGACACAGATGATGTCCTCTATGACAGATGCCATGATGAATGCCATGCAGCTTATGGGAAATAATATGGCAGCTGCACTAGGTTCAATGGGCATGGGAACAGATACAGATGACTATGATTTTAGCAGCGCATTTGGTATAGATACAGACAGCTTCGCAGATGCGATAAAGATGAATATGAACGAAAGTGACCTTTCAGATCTTATGAAGTCACTTATGTCTGATACGGATGTTGCCTCATATGACAATAATATGAAAAAGCTTGGCTATGCAGATTTGTCAGTACCAGGTGAAATAGACATATATCCTAAGGATTTTGAAAGTAAGGATAAGATAGTAAATATACTTGATAACTATAATACAAGCATGAAAAAACAGGGTAAGGATGAACAGGTTATAAGCTACACAGATGTGGTAGGAACACTTATGTCATCTGTCACTACCATAGTAAATGTTATAAGCTATGTGCTGATTGCATTCGTGGCTATATCTTTAATAGTATCTTCTATTATGATAGGTGTTATCACATATATAAGTGTACTTGAAAGACGTAAGGAGATAGGAATATTAAGGGCAATAGGTGCTTCCAAGAAGAATGTATCGGCTGTATTTAATGCAGAAACATGTATAATCGGACTATGCTCAGGACTTATGGGTATAGGTATAACATTACTTTTCCTGCTTCCTATAAATGCTGTTATTCATGCACTTTCAGGGGTGAACAACATCAATGCAGTACTTCCTGTAATTCCAGCGATAGTGCTTATACTGCTTAGTGTATTTCTTACATTTATCGGTGGATTGATACCTTCTAAGAAGGCATCCAAGAGTGACCCGGTGACAGCACTGAGGAATGAGTAGAATGATTAAATTGTTGTTTAACACACATTCTTAACGTACGGACGACAGCA
>UMJY01015318.1_pt1 | contig 11012 bp, 7 predicted proteins | sample 1966191 | NCBI WGS metagenome assembly UMJY01 (sample SAMEA4836161, study PRJEB28245) | human gut metagenome | biome: gut microbiome; material: fecal sample | place: Denmark | collected 2008 | reverse complement strand
CGGCTCTCCCCCTTTGCTATTCTTTGCGAAGACGATTGTATCCGAAAATGGATACGGAAGCGGGAGACGGAAATGTCGATGAAGCGGCACGTCATTTTGACAGGAAAGATGACCGACGGCCATGGAAAATGATGGCGGAGGAAGTCAGAGTTTTTTCATATGCTGATATTCCTGTGAAACTTTGTTACTTCTGCCGAAATTTTTATTCGGAAATCTGCTATTTACCAAAAAAAACGGGGTGAAGGTACAAATTCTGCAAAATGACAAAAAAGTTGATGTTTGTGTTGAAATGCAGACGGAACTGTGGTAAAATCATAGAAACATCGGTGTTCACAGAAAGGCAATAAATGTACGCCTGCTGTGTGTACCATGATCTCAGCGGCTGCCGAAAGCGGCCCTCGGAAGGAGCAGGCATGGCTGACAAGAAGAAAAAACAGGCTGGCCGCCGTGCCTATCTCAACGATTTTCATCGGGATCTTACCGGGGCCTATATCTATGACGGCAGCCATTTCCACTTTGCCGGGGACGGCTGGAAGCAGGTGCTCCTGCGGCTGTGGGCGCTGGGGCTCGTGCTGGTGGTGCTGGTGCTGGCGGGAGGCTTCTCCGGCGAGACCATGTCCCACTGTGTGTTCCAGATCCTGCCCTATCTCGTGGAGGTGGGAGCCGTGGGCAGCGTCGTCTGGGCGCTGGTGCGGCTGACGTCCGGCGGCGAGACGCTGCGGGCCTACGTCTACAAGGCCACCGTTCAGGCGCTGCCGGGACGGGCCGTGCTGGTGATGTGCGCCGCCGGGGCCGGAATACTGGGAACGGCGCTGTGCATGATCGTCCACGGGACGGCGGGACGGCTGGCGGGGCTGCTGCTGTGCCTTTTGCTGAAGGCAGCGCTTCTGGCCGGGGCATGGCTGCTGCGGCGCTATGTGCAGACCCTGCCGTGGGAAGGGCCGCCGAAGGAGACGGCGAACTGATGTTTTCTGTGTGTGAACGTCGGATAGCGATATCCGTTTTGTTCAAATATATTTAAGGAGGATCCCAATGAAAAAAGTAACTCGTATCCTTGCTCTTGCGCTTTCCGTTGTGATGTGCCTGAGCTTGGTCGTCGGATGCGGCAAGAAAGATGGCGGCAATTCCGGCGCAAAAGACACGCTGGTCGTGGGTTATTCCCCGTTCAGCAGCAAGTTCTCCCCCTTCTTCTCAGAGACTGCTTACGATCAGGATGTTTACACCATGACCGCACTCCCCCTGCTCACTAGCGACCGTACTGGCGCTATCGTTGAGAAGGGCATCAAGGGCGAGACCCGCAGCTACAATGGCACCGACTATACTTACTATGGTCCTGCCGACATGACCGTCACCGAGAACCCCGACGGCACCGTGTACTATGATTTCACCCTGCGTGACGATCTGAAGTTCTCCGATGGCGAGCCCATCACCATCGACGACGTCATCTTCTCCATGTACGTTCTGTGCGACCCCACCTATGACGGTGGTAGCACCCTGTACGCTCAGCCCATTCAGGGTATGGCCGAGTACCGTTCCGGTATGTCCACCATGTCCAAGTATCTGGGCAAGCTGGGTGAGGGCAGCACTGATTTCTCCGTGGTTGACGAGGCCACTCAGAAGGCTTTCTGGGATGCCATCAACGACGGCGGTGTGAAGTTCGCTCAGGAGATCGTGGACTACATGGTCGCGAACGCCGGCGTTGCCGAGGGCGATGTCAAGGCCGCTGCTGCCGGCTGGGGCTTCGATGGCCTGGCTGACGATGCTACCGCTAAGGATCTCTTCCTGGCCATTGCTGCCAAGTATGACTGGAACTTCTCCGCCATGGAGGCTGAGACTGCCGGTTCCGCTCTGTCCGATCTGCTGCCTGCGGATGTGTACGCCACCTCCACCAAGGCTGTCACCTTCGGTGAGTCCGCTGCCAGCATCACCGGTATCCAGAAGACCGGTGATTACAGCATGCGTGTTGTGTTCAGCGAGGTCTCCGCTACCGCCGTGTATCAGCTGGGCGTTGTGATCGCTCCTATGCACTACTATGGTGAGAAGGACAAGTACGATTACGCCAACAACAAGTTCGGCTTCGACAAGGGCGATCTGTCCCATGTCCGTTCCGTCACCACCCAGCCCATGGGCGCCGGCCCCTACAAGTTCGTTAAGTTCGAAAACGGTACTGTGAACTTCGAGGCCAACGATTCCTACTATCTGGGCGCTCCCAAGATCAAGCACGTCAACTTCCTGGAGTCTCAGGAGACCGATAAGCTCAACGGCGTCGTCACCGGCACCATTGATATCACCGATCCTGCCTTCAGCGCCGACACCGTGGACGCTATCCAGCAGCAGAACAGCAACGGCGAGCTGAACGGCGACAAGATCACCGTCAATACCGTGGATAACCTGGGCTACGGCTACATGGGCATTTCCTCTGTGGCTGTGAACGTGGGCGGCGATCCCGGTTCCGACGCCTCCAAGAACCTGCGTAAGGGTCTGGCCACTGTGTTTGCCGTTTACCGTGAGCTGAGCGTCGAGTCCTACTATGGCGAGCGTGCCAGCGTGATCAACTACCCCATCTCCAACACCTCTTGGGCTGCTCCTCAGCCCACTGACGCCGGCTATCAGGTGGCCTTCTCCGTGGATGTCGATGGCAAGCCCATCTACACCTCCGGCATGAGCGCCGATGACAAGTATGCCGCCGCTAAGACCGCTGCTCTGGGCTTCTTCCAGGCCGCCGGCTATACCGTCGAGAACGGCAAGATCACTGCCGCTCCCGAGGGTGCCAAGATGCAGTATGAGGTTCAGATTCCCGCCGACGGTACCGGCAACCACCCCTCCTTCATGATGGTCACCGAGGCTAAGAAGGCCCTGGCTGAGATCGGTATGGATATCGTGGTCAACGACCTGTCCGATGCTACCGCTCTGTGGGATGGCATCCGTGCCCGTCAGGCAGAAATGTGGTGTGCCGCTTGGGGCGCCACTGTGGATCCTGATATGTATCAGATCTACTACGCCGACGTTGCCGACTTCAACGGCGACATGGGCAATGGCTACAACCCCATGGGTGGTCCCGATCAGGGTAACTCCAGCTACATGTACTGCATCGCTGACGAGGAGCTGGATAACATGATCCTGGAGGCTCGTAAGTCTCTGGATCAGTCCTATCGTAAGACCCTGTACAAGGCTTGCCTGGACACCATCGTTGACTGGGCCACCGAGGTGCCTGTCTATCAGCGTCAGAACGCCATCATCTTCAGCACCGAGCGTGTGAAGATGGAGACCGTGCTGCCCGATATCACCACCTTCTACGGCTGGCTGAACGGCATCCAGAACATGGAGCTGAACTAAGCTCCGTGCTTATAACGGTATCCGGTCGGTCCTGCTGACTGACTGAGCAGACCCGGCGAACCGGTGGCCACTGCGGTCACCGGTTCGCCCCGGCTGCATATCGGGAAGCGACTTTCAAAAAATATGCAGGTCGCTTCCTGATGTGCAGTGGGCTTTGCGGCATGGCGCCTGAGCGGCGCCGGCCCGTTGTATCATCAGAACGGAGGTTGAATTTGTGCGAAAATATGTTTTGAAAAGAATACTGATTTCCATTGTGATCCTGTTCTTTGTTTCGTTCATCATCTATGGCTTGATGCGCTGTCTCCCGACGTCCTACATCGAGAGAATGGCACAGCAGAAGGCCATGGCGCCCGGCTCCAAGAGCTATGAGGAGTGGCTGGCCCAGCTGGAAGAGATGTATCATATGAACGGCGGGATCATTTCCGGCTTTTTTGCGTGGATGGGCGAGATGTTCACTGGCAACTTCGGTGACAGCTGGCTGTACACGGTGCCGGTGCTCCAGAAGTTTAACGACACGGTGTGGCTGTCCTTCATCATGGGCGGTATCGCCTTCATTCTGGAAATCATCATTGCCATCCCCCTGGGCGTGCTGGCTGCCACCAAGCAGTACAGCAGGACGGACTATGCCATCTCTGTTTTTGCGTTGGCCGGTATCTCCCTGCCTACGTTCTTCTTTGCGTCCCTGCTGAAGCTGGTCTTTTCCGTGAAGCTGGGCTGGTTCGACCTGTACGGTCTCATCGGCCGTGACTATCAGCAGCTGTCTGCGGCCGGTCAGTTTTGGGACAAGGCACACCATCTGGTGCTGCCCATCGTGACGCTGGTGGTCATCAGCGTCGGTTCCCTGATGCGCTATACCCGCACCAATATGCTGGAGGTGCTGAACGCCGACTACATCCGTACCGCACGGGCCAAGGGCCTGTCCGAGCGGAAGGTCATCTATCACCACGCCTTCCGCAACACGCTGATTCCGCTGGTCACCATCATCGGCGGCAGCCTGCCGGGCCTGTTCTCCGGTGCTCTGATCACCGAGACCCTGTTCGGCATCCCCGGCATCGGCTTGACCTCGTATAATGCCATGGTGGGCGGCGATATCCCGTTCTCCATGTTCTATCTGACGTTTTTGGCGATTCTGACCCTGCTGGGCAACCTGATCTCCGACGTCCTGTATGCGGTGGTCGATCCCCGTGTACGTATCGCTTAAGAAAGGAGGAAATAAACGATGGCAGATCATAACGAGAATCTGAAGGATACTTTGAATGAAGAGATCGAGCACGCCGACCAGAAGCCGGCGGAGGAGCACTATTCTCTGAACGACGACCGCCGTGTGAAGGTGCTGTCCCCCGGTATGCTGGTGACCAAGCGCTTCTTCCGGAACCGTCTGGCGGTGACCGGTATGGCGATCCTCGTGTTCATGTTTGTTTTCTCCTTTATCGGCGGACTGATCTCCCCCTATAAGCAGGATCAGTTCTTCTACGCCGATAAGACCATCCGCCGGGAGTTTGCGGCGGTCATCAAGAATACGGAGTTCCGCTATTCTTCGGCGGACGATTCCGTGTTCGGCCTGCCTGCTCAGGCGCAGGCTATGCTGGCCATCCAACAGCAGAAGGACGGCTTTACCTACCGTGACAACAGATTCACCCTGACCAAGGAGGCGGAGGACTTTTACAGCGTCTCCGTAAATGGTCAGGTGGTGGGTCTTGCCTACAAGAGCGTGGTGAGTCCCTCCGCTTCGGACGCCACCCTGTCCTTTGAGTTCACCTATCAGGCCCTGAAGGCCTATCTCACCGATGGTGCGGATACCTTCACGGCGGACGGCAAGACCTACACCGTGGATGAAAGCGGCAGCGTCATGGACGGCACCACCGAGGTGGCCTATGTCAGCCCCTACGTGGTGCAGGCTCTGATGCCAGACGTGTTCCTGTCCCGTGACTTCAAGGATAAGCTCATCGACACCATCAACGCCGGCGGCGAAAAGTTCACCTACACCGACGAGTCCCTCATCGTGGATGAGGAACCCGCCACCGATGAGGAGGACGGTACCAACAGCGCCATCACCCCCGACGACAGTCAGATGCCTGATGACACGCCCCAGAGCGCTACGGCGGAGTATGATATCTCCTTCGACGCTGCCACCAACAGCTGGTCCGTTCTGCAGGAGCAGACCAGCCGCCAGTACGATAAGTATTCCGCTCCCAGCAAGGAGCACCTGATGGGTACCGACGGCTACGGCATGGATATGCTGACCCGCCTGATGTACGGCGGCCGTGTGTCTCTGATGATCGGTTTCATCGTGATCGTCATTGAGACGGTCATCGGCGTTATCTTCGGCGGCATTGCCGGTTATTTCGGCGGCTGGGTGGATAACCTCATCATGCGTGTGGTGGATATTTTCTACTGCATCCCCTCCATGCCCATCATCATCATTCTGGGTGCCGCCATGGACGCTCAGCGTGTGGACGGATGGCTGCGAATGATATACCTGATGCTGATCCTGGGCTTCTTGGGCTGGGCCGGTATTGCCCGTCTGGTCCGTGGCCAGATCCTGTCCCTGCGTGAGCAGGAGTTCATGACTGCCACCGAGGCCTGTGGCATCAGCGTCTCCCGCCGGATCTTCAAGCACCTGATCCCCAACGTCATTCCTCAGCTGATCGTCAACTGCACCATGGGTCTTGGCTCCGTGATCATCACCGAGGCCACCCTGTCCTTCCTTGGTCTGGGCGTGAAGTTCCCCTTCGCTTCCTGGGGCAACATTATCAGCGACGTGAACAACACCCACGTGCTGACCAACTACTGGTGGGTGTGGATCCCCGCCGGTCTGCTGCTTCTGCTGACGGTTCTGGCCTTCAATCTGGCCGGCGACGGTCTGCGGGATGCGTTCGACCCGAAGATGAAGCGCTGAGAAAGGAGGAGCCTGTATGTCTAAGAAGAATGAGACCGGCTATCTGTCCGCTAAGGAATCCCGGCGCATCTCCCGTGAGAATCGCCGCATCACAGATCAGCTGGAAAAGCGCCATAAGCGCAAGAATGTGCCGGAGTCCGAGTATCTGACTCAGATGAAGGATCCCAACAACGCACTGGAGATCGAGAATCTGCATACCTACTTCTTCTCGGATGTGGGTACCGTCCGTGCTGTGGACGGCGTCTCCTTCGACGTCCCCATCGGCAAGACCGTGGGCGTGGTGGGCGAGTCCGGCTGCGGTAAGTCCGTTACCAGCCTCTCCATCATGCAGCTGCTGCAGCGGCCGCAGGGCCAGATCGTGGACGGCGAAATTCGTCTGAACCTCGGCAACGGCAAGTGCTACGACATCACCAAGACCCCCACGGAGCGGATGCAGAATCTGCGGGGCAACTATATGTCCATGATCTTTCAGGAGCCCATGACCAGCCTGAACCCGGTGTTCCGCATCGGCGCTCAGCTGGATGAGGTCATTGCCCTCCACGACGGCGAGGGCAAGAGCAAGGAGGAGATCAAGGAGCGCTCCATCCACCTGCTGGAGATGGCCGGTATCGCCAACTGCGAGGGTGTGTACAATATGTTCCCCCACGAGCTGTCCGGCGGCATGCGCCAGCGTGTCATGATCGCCATGGCCCTGTCCTGCAACCCCAAGCTGATCATCGCTGACGAGCCCACTACGGCTCTGGACGTGACCATTCAGGCACAGATCCTGGATCTGCTGCGGAACCTGAAGAACAAGATCAATTCCTCCATCATGCTCATCACCCACGACTTGGGTGTTATCGCTGAGATGGCGGACTACGTGGTGGTCATGTATGCCGGTCGTGTGGTGGAGAAGGGTACGGTGGAGGAGATCTTCGCCAATCCCGCCCACCCCTACACCATCGGCCTGATGGCCTCCAAGCCCGTGGTGGGCAAGAAGGTGGATAAGCTGTACTCCATCCCCGGCAAGGTGCCTAACCCCATCAATATGCCGGACTACTGCTACTTCAAGGATCGCTGTGAGATGCAGGTGGAGAAGTGCTGCGGCGAGTATCCCCATATGATCCAGCTCTCCCCCACGCATATGGTCAGCTGCTATCGTTACTTTGACGGAAAGGTGGGTGAATAACCATGGCACACGAGAAGAAAGTCGTTGAAACGCCGGTGGAGTATGATCCCCAGTACATTCTGCAGGTCAAGGATCTGAAGAAGCACTTCCCCATCAAGGGCGGTATGATCAGCAAGACCGTAGGCCATGTGAAGGCCGTGGACGGCGTCACCTTTAACCTCAAGCGCGGCACTACCATGGGTCTGGTGGGCGAGTCCGGCTGTGGCAAGACCACCACCGGCCGCACCCTGCTGCGCCTGTACGAGCCCACCGGCGGTAAGATCTACTATGATGGCAACCTGCTGTTTGATAAGGAAAAGAATATCGCAGTGGATATGCTGCCCTACCGCCGCCGGATGCAGATCGTGTTCCAGGACCCCTACGCAAGCCTGGACCCCCGCATGACCATCGGTGACATCGTGGGTGAAGGCATCGACATCCATCACCTGGCCGAGAACGACAAGGATCGCCACGATAAGATCATCGCCCTGCTGGAGCGCGTGGGCCTGAACAGCGAGCACGCAAACCGCTACTGCCACGAGTTCTCCGGCGGCCAGCGTCAGCGCGTGGGCATTGCCCGTGCACTGGCCGTGAACCCCGAGTTCATCGTCTGCGACGAGCCGGTCTCCGCACTGGACGTGTCCATTCAGGCACAGGTCGTGAACATGTTCGAGGACCTGCAGCAGGAAATGGGCCTGACCTACCTGTTCATTGCCCATGACCTGAGCGTGGTCAAGCACATCTCCAACCGCATCGGCGTCATGTACCTGGGCAAGCTGGTGGAGCTGGCCGACAGCTACGAGCTGATCGCCCACAGCATCCACCCCTACACCCGCAGCCTGATCTCTGCCATCCCGGTGGCAGACCCCATCACGGCACGCCAGTCCAAGCGCATCGTGCTGCAGGGCGATGTGCCCAGCCCCCTGAACCCGCCGTCCGGCTGCCGCTTCCGCACCCGCTGCCCCTACGCAGACGAGCGGTGCGCCGCCGAGGTGCCGGAGTTCAAGGAGGTCACCTCCGGCCACTGGGCAGCCTGCCATCATCTGGACAAGGTGAAGTAAAAACACTTCATTCTCCTGAAAGATGAATGCATCTCATCTTCCGGCTGAAATATTGTAACGAAATGGTTACAGACACCCGTTGGGGCTTGTAACCGGTGCGAGAACGCATTATACTATTCGTGTTCCTCCGGAGGACAGGCTGTTTTGGCAGACCGTGCTCCGGATCGAATATAGAGGAGGCTGGGGGAACCTGGCACACTCAATTTGATTTAAGGGAAGGATAATTATTATGAAACGCATTTCTCGTCGTAGTTTCCTCAAGGTTGCTGGCGTGGGTGCCGCTGCTCTGGGTCTGGCAGCCTGCGGCGGCAGCAAGTCCGGTTCTACCGCAACCTCCGGTTCTGCTTCTTCTGCTGCTGGTTCTTCTACCGGCAGTGTCAACACCGCTGGCTTCACCGTCCAGTACGGCCCCAACCCCGAGACCCTGGATCCGGCTCTGAACTCCGCTATTGATGCCTCTAACACCATCATCACCATCTTCGAGCCCCTGCTGCTGATCAACGAGAACAACGAAGTGATTGGCGGCCAGGCTGAGAGCTGGGAAGCAAGCGAGGACGGCCTGACCTGGACCTTCACCATGCGTGACGGCCTGAAGTGGAGCGACGGCACCGACCTGACTGCTAAGGACTTCGAGTACAGCTTCAAGCGTATGGCAAACCCTGATACCGCAGCTCCCTACGCAGCAACCTGCCTGGGCATGATCGATGGTTTTGACGCAGCACAGGCCGGTGATACCGATGCTCTGAACGTCAAGGCAAGCGACGACGGCAAGACCCTGACCATCGTTCTGGCTTATCCCTGCTCCTACTTCGACAAGATGGCCGCTTTCGCAGCTATGAGCCCTGTGCAGCAGGCAACTGTTGAGGCAAACGGCGACAGCTGGTGCACCTCCGCTGACACCTTCGTGTCCAACGGCCCCTACATGATCACCGACTGGACCCCGTCCGAGCGCATCGTGCTGACCAAGAACCCCAACTACGTTGGCGGCTGGGACAACTCCAAGATCGTCTCTGACACCATCACCCTGCTGCTGCTGGAGGACTCTTCCGCTGCCTTCGCTGCTTACAACAGCGGTGAGGCTGTCCTGATCAAGGACGTGCCCACCGACGAGATCCCCAGCCTGACCAAGGCAGAGGATGGCGGCGACTTCTATGTTGACACCATTCTGGGCACCTACTACGTCAGCATGAACCTGCAGCGTGATGCCTTCAAGGAGGCCAAGGTCCGCAAGGCTCTGGCTCTGTCCATCGACCGTGACTACGTTGCCAACACCATCATGCAGGGCACCTACTCTGCTGCTTCCAACATTGTCGGCCCTGGCATCGTGGACGAGAACGGTTACTTCTACGACAACGCAAACGGCGGCTCTCCCTACATTGCTGATGACTACGAGGCAAATCTGGCCGAGGCTAAGAAGCTGCTGGAAGAGGCTGGCTACCCCAATGGCGAGGGCTACCCCACCATCGAGTACAGCACCAACGATGCCGGCTACCATGTGCCTCTGGCAGAGTACCTGCAGCAGGCTTGGGGCGATCTGGGCATCACCCTGACCATCAACAAGATGGAGTGGTCCTCCTTCACCCCCGCTCGTCGTGCAGGCGAGTACGATGTTGCCCGTAACGGCTGGGTCATGGACTACAACGATCCTTCCAACATGGTCGAGCTGTTCTGCACCGACAACGGCAACAACGATGGTAAGTACTCCAACCCCGACTTCGATGCTGCAATCGAGGGCTCCAAGGTTGCTGATGCTGCCGAGCACTTTGCTCAGCTGCATAAGGCTGAGGACATCTTGATGGAGGATATGGGCTGCATCCCCGTTGCTTACTACAACGACTTCTGGCTGCAGAGCCCCGCTCTGAAGGGCACCTGGCACAGCCCCTACGGCTACTGGTACCTGCAGTACGGCTACATCGAGGGCTAATTGCCCCGGTGCGGCGTACAGCGTGAGCTGAACCGTAAATCACAGGCACCCCGCTTACCGGAAACGGCAGGCGGGGTGCCTTTTTGCGTGCAGGACCGAAAAACGGACGTCTTGCACACCCCGGTGGGCTATGATACAATAAAAGATGATCAAAGCACAAAGGGGAGAGAAGAATGGAGCAAAAACGCCTGTGCCCGTACTGCATGGGGGAGCTGCCCCACGCCGCCGACAGCTGTGTGCACTGCGGCAAGGTGTTTGCGGGGCGCAACCCCGCCGGCTGCCTGCCCGTGGGCACGGTGCTGGCCGGGCGCTACACCGTGGGCGAGATGCGGAGCCTGGACGGGGAGGGCATCCTGTACCGGGGCGTGGAGAACCTGGGCTGCTTCCGGGTGACCATTAAGGAATATCTGCCGGTGACCCTGTCTGCCGAGCGGGGCGCGGACTGCATCCTGCAGCCCAAGACCGGCAGCGAGGTGCTGTTCAAGACCACCCGCATGGACTTTGCCGACCTGTACCGGGCGCTGGAGCGCATCACCCCGGCCACCGGGCTGGAAGCCGTGCTGGACGTGGTGGAGGCCAACAACACCGTGTATGCGGTGATGGAGAATCTGGGCGGCACCCCGCTGGACCAGTGGCTGGAAGCGC
>UMJY01013582.1_pt1 | contig 11013 bp, 7 predicted proteins | sample 1966191 | NCBI WGS metagenome assembly UMJY01 (sample SAMEA4836161, study PRJEB28245) | human gut metagenome | biome: gut microbiome; material: fecal sample | place: Denmark | collected 2008 | reverse complement strand
TTGTATCGGCGTTAGTCCGGTAATCGCACGCGCATCAAAGAGAAGAATTCCCCCTCCACCTTTCACATCCCTTTATTGATGCGGGATAGCGGGTGAAGGCCGGCTTTAAAGCGTTTCGTTCTGATTTGTCTCGCGGGATGAATGATTTCGTTCCGCGGGATGGATTTATCCGTCTCACGGGACGGATATTTTTGTCTCACGGGACGGTTTAATCCATCCCGCAAGACGGTTTCACCCGCTATCCCGCATCAATAAAAGGATGTGAAAGGTGAAGGGGGTACATGCAAACCGCTTTTTCATACGAAACACACCGTCTGTCGCACCCGGACAGAGTATGCGTTCACCTCGGACAGACAGTGCGTTTCGCCCGGACAGACCCTGTATTTTCCTACGATGATAATCCGGTTTGATACGCTTGAAAAAAAGATTTGCTTATAGTGAAAACTTGTTTGGATGTACATCAAAACAGGCCGGCACAAAACGCGTCGCAGCGCGACGCCCGCATTGAAATAAATCTTAATCTTACGCAAGTGAGACAAAAAAACAGCTTCATTTCAAGATAAATACGTATATTTGCCTGCCAACACAGAGAAGGAGTACTCCAGCGTACTTTCATAGGGAAGAACCGAAATAAACGCCCGGGAGTTATTAACAAAACAGGCGACTTTTCAACCGTTTTTGCAATCTTTCTCTTTTTTAGTAGGCGCTATTCGGAATTATCACTTATTTCGCTGCCAATAAACATTGAAATTATGGGAAAAATAATTGCTTTGGCAAATCAAAAAGGTGGTGTAGGAAAAACAACAACGACCATTAACCTCGCAGCTTCTCTCGCCACGCTTGAAAAGAAAGTTCTTGTTGTGGACGCAGACCCCCAGGCAAATGCCTCATCAGGGTTGGGCGTGGACATCAAGCAGGCGGAATGTACTATCTATGAATGTATTATAGACCGTGCCGACGTGCGCGACGCTATTCACGACACAGAGATTGATACATTGAAGGTTATTTCCTCCCACATCAATCTGGTAGGTGCCGAAATAGAAATGCTCAATCTTAAAAACAGGGAAAAGATACTGAAAGAAGTGCTTGCCCCGCTGAGAGAAGAGTTTGATTATATCCTGATAGATTGCTCACCGTCATTGGGGCTGATTACCATCAACGCGCTTACGGCCGCCGACTCGGTTATCATCCCCGTACAGGCCGAATACTTCGCGCTGGAAGGTATCAGCAAACTGCTGAACACCATTAAAATCATCAAGTCCAAGCTGAACCCCGCACTCGAAATCGAAGGATTCCTGCTGACCATGTATGATTCACGCCTGCGCCAGGCCAACCAGATATACGATGAAGTAAAGCGCCACTTCCAGGAACTGGTGTTCAACACCGTTATCCAGCGCAACGTAAAGCTGAGCGAAGCGCCCAGCTACGGGCTTCCCACCATCCTGTACGACGCAGACTCCACCGGAGCCAAAAACCACATCGCGCTGGCCAAAGAATTAATCAGCCACAACGAGAAGTAATCTCCCGTATGGCAAAACAGTAAATTGTAAATCGTAAAACAATAAATAAACAGATGGTACAGAAAAGAAATGCATTAGGACGTGGGCTGGACGCCTTGCTCTCTATGGACGAGGTGCAGACCGAAGGCTCTTCCTCTATCAATGAAATAGAATTGTCGAAGATTGCCGTCAACCCCAATCAGCCCCGCCGCGAGTTCGACCAAACAGCGTTGCAGGAACTTGCCGATTCTATTGCAGAGATTGGTATCATCCAGCCTGTCACCCTGCGTAAGCTATCCGATGATGAATACCAGATTATTGCCGGCGAACGCCGTTTCCGCGCTTCACAAATAGCCGGACTGACAAGCATCCCCGCCTACATCCGTACGGCCGACGATGAAAATGTCATGGAAATGGCGCTCATCGAAAACATACAGCGCGAAGACCTGAACTCCGTGGAAATAGCGCTTGCCTATCAACACCTGCTGGAACAATACGGACTGACCCAGGAACGCCTCAGCGAACGCATAGGAAAGAAACGTACCACCATCGCCAACTACCTGCGCCTGCTGAAGCTGCCGGCTCCCATCCAGATGGGACTGCAAAACAAGCAGATAGACATGGGACACGCCCGTGCCTTGATAACGTTGGGCGACCCCAAACTGCAAGTGAAGATTTTCGAGGAGATACTCAAGCAAGGATATTCCGTGCGCAAGGTAGAGGAAATCGTGAAATCATTGAACGAAGGGGAAACCGTGAAAAGCGGCGGTCGTAAGATTGCTCCCAAACGCGCCAAACTGCCCGAAGAGTTCAATATGCTGAAGCAGCAGCTTTCCAGCTTCTTCAGCACCAAAGTACAACTGACCTGCTCCGAAAAAGGGAAAGGAAAAATCAGTATCCCGTTCGGTAACGAAGAAGAATTGGAACGTATCATCGGTATTCTCGATACGCTGAAAAATAAATGACGAAGAAGAGAAGAATATATCAAATCGGTATCGCCCTGCTGCTTTGCTTTATGCAGACGGCAGGGATTGCTATGTATGGTCAGAACCGTCCGCGCGCCGCTGCCAAAAGGATACACAGGCTGCAGGCGGACTCCCTCAACGCCATACGGCAAGCTGCCCGGATACCGTCCGACAGCCTGGGTCTGACAATGGACGAACCGGTGCTGCACCAGGCCGTTACCTCGGCGGACAGCATCGTCACCGCCGACAGCATTGCGGCCGAGAACAAGAAAAAGTTATTGGAAATGACCTCCGCTCCCGCCTTGGAAGAACCGGAAGCGCCGACAGACAGCCTGAAAAGAGAAATCAACCCAAAGGTGTGGGTTCCCAACCCTACGAAGGCAACCTGGCTGGCGCTCGTGATTCCCGGCGGCGGACAAATCTACAACCGTAAATACTGGAAACTGCCTATATTCTACGGCGGTTTCGCCGGATGCGCCTATGCACTGACGTGGAACGGAAAAATGTATAAGGACTACTCCACCGCATACAAAGACGCGATGAACGGCAACATGCAGTCCAGCAGCATCACCGACCTGCTGCCCCCCGGATACACGGTTTCCGAAACCCAGCTGAAGGAATTGCTGCGCAAACGAAAAGACACCTATCGCAGATACCGGGATTTAAGCATCTTCGCCTTTATCGGAGTATATCTGCTATCCGTCATCGACGCCTATGTGGACGCCGAGCTGTCCAATTTCGACATCACTCCCGACCTCAGCATGAAGGTGGAGCCGACTGTCATCAATAATCAGATAAGCAACCCGTCCAACCGTTCCGTAGGATTGCAATGCAGTTTCCGATTTTAAAAACAAATAAAACAGATTTATCCATGACAAATAAACCTACATACATGAAAAGAATAATCATAGGTTCCTCACTGCTGTTCAGTGTATTGCTTGCGGCTCCGCAAGCGTATGCCCAGGAAAGCGTAGACGTCATCATCCGTGAAAACGGAACGGAGCGCCGGGAAGTCATCGACCTGCCCAAGAGCATGACTTACCCCGTAGACAGCCTGCTCAACGACTGGAAAGCAAAAAACTATATAGATTTGGGAAAGGATTGCAGCACTTCTACCGTCAATCCGGAATTCAGCGACTCTGTATATATCGACCGGCTTTCACGTATGCCGACCGTCATGGAGATGCCTTACAACGAGATTGTTCGCAAATTCATCGACATGTACGCCGGACGCCTCCGCAACCAGGTGGCTTTCATGCTGAGCGCCTGCAATTTCTATATGCCTATTTTTGAAGAAGCGCTCGATACATACGGTCTGCCGCTGGAGCTCAAGTATCTGCCGATTATCGAGTCGGCTCTCAACCCTTCGGCCGTATCCCGTGCAGGAGCCTCCGGCTTATGGCAGTTCATGCTGAACACGGGCAAGATATACGGCCTGGAAAGCAACAGCCTTGTGGACGAGCGCCGCGATCCGATTAAAGCGACCTGGGCCGCCGCACGTTATCTGAAGGATATGTACGCCATTTATCAGGACTGGAATCTGGTAATCGCCGCTTACAACTGCGGTCCCGGAACAATCAACAAAGCCATCCGTCGCGCGGGCGGCAAAACGGATTATTGGGAAATATACAATTACCTGCCCAAAGAGACACGGGGATACGTACCTGCCTTTATAGCCGCCAACTACGTAATGACGTACTATTGCAAGCACAATATCTGCCCGATGGAGACCAATATTCCAGATGCCACAGATACCGTACAGGTGAACCGCAACCTGCACTTTGAGCAAATCGCGGATGTTTGCGGCATCGGAATGGATGAGCTCAAGAGCCTGAATCCCCAGTACAAAAAGAATATCATCCCGGGAGACAGCAAACCTCAGACACTTCGTTTACCGATAAACTCCATTAGTACTTTTATTGACAAACAAGACACGATTTATACCCATCGCAGCGCAGAGTTGTTTAAAAACCGCAGAACCGTTTCCGTGGCCGATACCCGCAGCAAAGCACGCGGCAGCAAAGGAAAAAGTTCTTCACAAGGCGATGTAACCTACCACAGGATACGCAACGGAGAAACCCTGTCGACTATCGCCCGTAAATATGGCGTCACCGTCAATCAGATAAAAAGCTGGAATGGATTGAGAAGCACAAAAATTAACGCAGGAAAGAGACTGAAGATTTACAAATAAAGACATAAATGCTTGTCCGGTGTTGAAAATTGCTTATTTTTGCAAAAAGTGAAGAAGAAAGGAGAAACAGTATATGGAAGAGAGTGTAAGCCAGAAGGAGAAAGAGAAAGCCGAAGAAGAAATGATTGAACAGGCATTCCAGGAGCTGTTGAACGACTATTTGGCAACCAAGCACCGCAAGCGTGTCGAAATAATAACCAAAGCATTCAATTTTGCCAATCAGGCGCATAAAGGAATCAAACGCCGTTCGGGCGAGCCTTATATCATGCACCCCATCGCCGTTGCCAAGATTGTGTGCAATGAGATAGGTTTGGGGTCGACTTCCATTTGCTCCGCCCTGTTGCACGACGTAGTGGAAGACACCGATTACACGGTTGAAGATATTGAAAACATTTTCGGCCCTAAGATTGCCCAAATCGTAGACGGGCTGACCAAAATCTCAGGCGGTATCTTCGGTGACCGCGCCTCGGCGCAAGCAGAGAACTTCAAGAAGTTGCTGCTCACCATGTCCGATGACATTCGCGTTATCCTTATCAAAATAGCCGACCGGCTGCATAATATGCGTACGCTCGGTTCCATGCTGCCCAACAAGCAGTTCAAGATAGCCGGTGAAACCTTGTATATCTATGCGCCGCTGGCCAACCGGTTAGGCTTATACAAGATAAAGACGGAGTTGGAAAACCTGAGTTTCAGGTACGAACATCCGGAAGAGTACCGCGAAATTGAAGAAAAGCTGGCGGCAACAGCCGTAGAGCGCGACAAGGTATTCAAAGAATTCACCGCTCCGATACGCGCCCAACTGGATAAGATGGGATTGAAATACCGCATTCTCGCCCGCGTAAAATCCATTTACTCTATTTGGAACAAGATGCAGACCAAGCACGTGCCGTTCGAGGAAATCTATGACCTGCTGGCCGTACGCATCATCTTCGAACCCCGCAATATGGAAGAGGAGCTGAACGACTGCTTCGACATATACGTGTCCATATCCAAAATATACAAACCGCATCCCGACCGCCTGCGCGACTGGGTGAGCCACCCGAAAGCCAATGGTTATCAGGCCTTGCACGTCACCCTTATGGGGAATAACGGACAATGGATTGAAGTCCAGATTCGCAGCGAGCGTATGAACGACGTTGCGGAGCAAGGCTTCGCCGCCCATTGGAAATACAAAGAAGGCGGTGGCAGTGAGGATGAGGGCGAGCTGGATAAATGGTTGCGTACCATCAAGGAGATACTCGACGACCCCCAACCGGACGCCATTGATTTTCTGGATACCATCAAGCTGAATCTGTTTGCTTCGGAAATTTTCGTATTTACTCCGAAAGGCGAAATCAAGACCATGCCGCAGAACTCGACAGCATTGGATTTCGCTTTTTCCCTGCACACAGACATCGGCAGCCACTGCATCGGCGCGAAAGTAAACCACAAACTCGTTCCTCTCAGCCATAAGTTGCAGAGCGGCGACCAGGTGGAGATTCTGACCTCCAAATCGCAGCGCGTACAACCGGAATGGGAAGCTTATGCCACTACCGCCCGTGCCCGCGCCAAAATTGCATCCATCCTGCGCAAGGAAGCGAAAGCTCATCAGAAAGAGGGTGAAATAATGCTTGCCGACTTCTTCAAGAATGAGGATATACGCATGGATGATGCAGCTTTAGACAAGCTCACCCGTCTGCACAATTTCCATACCCGCGACGAACTGTTCGTTGCCGTCGGCGGCAAAAAGCTCGTATTGGGCGATGCTGACAGAAACGCCTTCAAAGAAAAGCAGAGTACCAACTGGAAGAAGTTCCTGACTTTCTCCTTCGGTAACAAAGATAACAAAGACACAAAGGAGCAGCCGTCCGAAGATAAAGCTCCGCAAGAAAAAATCAATACCAAACAGATATTGAAACTTACGGAGGAAACCATCCAGAAGAACTATATCATGGCGGATTGCTGTCATCCCATTCCCGGCGACGATGTACTGGGATATATAGACGAGCAGAACCGGATAATCATTCACAAGCGCCAATGTCCGGTAGCCGCACGCCTCAAGAGCAGTTACGGCAACCGCATCATCGCAACCGAATGGGATACTCACAAGGAGTTGTCATTCCTTGTGACGATTTATCTGAAAGGTATCGATAGCATGGGACTGCTGAACGAAGTTACACAGGTCATCTCCCGCCAACTGAACGTTAATATCCGCAAGCTGACGATTGAAACGACCGACGGCATTTTTGAAGGCAAGATACAGCTTTACGTACATGACGTGGACGATGTGCGCAGCATCTGCGACAACTTGAAACTGATACAGAATATCAAGCAGGTAACGAGAATAGAGGGATAATCCTTTAAAGATTCTCTTTGATAAGATTCTCTTTCAATGCCTCTACATCTTCATAGGTAAAGGCATCAAGTGATTCTTTCATACCGATAAGTTCTTCACGGATACTTTTAAGCCGCTCTACGATTTCAAAATTCCGGAGAGTGGCTTCTTTATTGTCTTTCATCCGCTGGCGTGCGCCGGGTAACGTCATCCCACGCTCCTTAACCAGGTGATAAATCAACTTCACAGTCTCAATATCTTCCTTACGGTATTGGCGTATCCCCCGCCCGCCCTTCTTGGGATTGAGTTGCGGAAACTCCTTCTCCCAGAAACGAAGCAACGATTCGTTGACGTCAAACATTTTGGCAACCTCGCCAATGGAGTAATACAGTTTCAGTTCTTTATCGGTATTCAGCATGACAATACTATCAATCAGTCGTTATACAATCCATTAATCAAGCACCTTACCGTGATTGGCCGCAATCTGTATCATACGGTCGTAATCTTCGGCGCTCAAATCCATAAAGTAATAGTTAACCGGATTTACTACCTGTCCTTTTACATGCACTTCGTAATGCAAGTGAGGACCTGTACTCTTGCCCGTACTGCCTACTTCACCGATAACCTCACCTCGTACCACCCGCTTACCGAGTTGCGTACGGAAACCTTGCAAGTGAGCGTACCAAGTCTGATAACCGAAGCCGTGGTCAACGATAATAATATTGCCGTAACCGGTTTCCCATCCCATTTTTACCACCTTACCATCGCCAGTGGCGTATACCTCTGTCCCCGGATGAGCCGAGAAGTCCATACCCGCATGAAATTTGGTAGTTCCGTAGATAGGGTCGATACGCGTGCCATAACCGGAAGCCGTCTTACGTAAATCCTTATTGGAAATCGGCTGAATGGCAGGTATGCAACGTAACATTTCATCATGGTTCTTGCACATCTCCACCACGTCGTCAAACGAACGGGATTGGATATAAAGCTGCTTCGTGAGCATATCCATCTTCTGAGTAGTGTTTACCACCAAATCCGAATTAGCCATATCCATCAGATGTTCGTAACGGTTTGTACCGCCGTACCCCGCCTTACGGATAGCCGACGGAACAGGGTCGGCCTGGAAAATGACGCGATATAAGTTGTCGTCACGTTGCTGTACATCCTGCAATACTCCCATCGCCTCGTCCATTCTTCGTGAAAGGACATTATACTGTGCCTGAAGCCGGCTGTTTTCTTTCCGCAGCTCTTTCTCGGAGGGTGAACCGAAAATCAGCAATAATATGATGAAACTGCCGGCTCCCAACCCCATACCGAAAAACAGCCTGCGCAATATGCTCAACGCCCGTTGCCGGACGGTAGGATAAATTCGGTCGTAAGTCTGTGTCCGCGGATTATAAATGTAGTAAACTTTGCGCATTGAGAGTAAATATTTCATTATCAATGCGACAAAAATACGAAAAACAAGCTATCTTTGCACAGTTTTTTCAAGAATTATAAGATTTATGACCGACGATTTATGATTTATCGGACGGTGAGTCATAGAATGTGTAAGTCATAAATCACAAGCAATAAATCAGAAATCATAAATCAGAAATAAGAAGTATGTTGACTGCAAATGAAATCAGAGACTCATTCAAGAGTTTCTTCGAAAGTAAAGGTCACCAAATTGTGCCTTCGGCTCCAATGGTGATTAAAGACGATCCCACGCTGATGTTTACCAACGCGGGTATGAACCAGTTTAAAGATATTATTTTGGGTAATCACCCAGCGAAATATAAAAGAGTGGCGGACTCGCAAAAATGTCTTCGTGTCAGCGGAAAACACAATGACTTGGAAGAAGTGGGTCATGACACTTATCACCATACCATGTTCGAGATGTTGGGTAACTGGTCTTTTGGCGATTACTTCAAGAAAGAAGCTATCTCCTGGGCATGGGAGTATCTGGTAGACGTGCTGAAGCTGGATCCGAAAGACCTCTATGCAACCGTGTTCGAAGGCAGTCCCGAAGAAGGTCTGGAGCGTGACAACGAGGCCGCTTCTTACTGGGAACAATTCTTGCCGAAAGACCATATCCTCAATGGAAATAAGCATGATAACTTCTGGGAAATGGGTGATACAGGCCCTTGCGGTCCGTGTTCCGAAATCCATGTGGATTCACGTTCGGAAGAAGAGAAAGCCAAAGTTCCCGGATCGCAATTGGTGAACAAAGACCATCCGCAAGTTATCGAAATCTGGAACCTCGTATTCATGCAGTTCAACCGTAAAGCGGACGGCAGCCTTGAAGGACTTCCCGCCAAGGTTATCGATACCGGAATGGGCTTCGAGCGTCTGGTACGTACATTGCAAGGCAAGACTTCCAACTATGACACCGATGTTTTCCAACCGATGTTGAAAGCAATCGGCGACATGTCAGGAACCGCATACGGCAAAAATGAGCAACAGGATATCGCCATGCGCGTAATCGCCGACCATATCCGTACGATTGCCTTTTCTATTACTGACGGCCAATTGCCGAGCAATGCCAAGGCCGGTTATGTAATCCGACGTATTCTTCGCCGTGCGGTGCGTTACGGTTACACATTCCTCGGACAGAAACAGGCGTTCATGTACAAGTTACTGCCTGTACTGATTGAAAATATGGGTGGTGCATATCCTGAACTGAACGCACAAAAAGAACTGATAGCCAAAGTTATCAAAGAAGAAGAAGATTCTTTCCTTCGTACTTTGGAAACCGGCATACGTCTGCTGGATAAGACCATGGCGGATGCCAAAGCAGCCGGTAAGACTGAAATCAGCGGTAAAGACGCCTTTACGCTTTATGATACATTCGGTTTCCCGCTCGACCTTACGGAGCTTATTCTCCGCGAAAACGGTATGACAGCCGACATCAAAGAATTTGACGCCGAGATGCAGCAGCAAAAGCAACGCGCACGTAATGCAGCAGCCGTGGAAACCGGAGACTGGATTACATTGCAGGAAGGTACAACCGAATTCGTAGGCTACGACTATACGGAATACGAAACATCCATTCTGCGTTACCGACAGATAAAGCAGAAAAACCAGACATTGTACCAGATTGTACTGGACAAAACCCCGTTCTATGCCGAAAGTGGCGGTCAGGTAGGTGATACCGGTGTATTGGTGAACGAATTCGAAACAATCGAAGTCATTGACACAAAGAAGGAAAACAATCTTCCTATCCATATTACCAAGAAGCTTCCCGAACATTTGGAAGCTCCGCTCATGGCATGTGTAGACACGGACAAACGCGCCGCTTGCGCCGCCAACCACTCTGCCACTCACTTGCTGGATGCAGCGTTGCGCGAAGTGCTGGGCGAGCACGTTGAACAGAAAGGTTCTTTGGTCAGTCCGGAATCCTTACGTTTCGACTTCTCTCACTTCCAGAAAGTAACGGACGAAGAAATCCGCCGGGTAGAGCATATTGTAAATGCCAAGATACGCGCCAATATTCCTTTGAAAGAATATCGCAACATTCCTATTGAAGAAGCCAAGGAACTGGGAGCTATCGCTTTATTCGGTGAGAAGTACGGTGACCATGTACGCGTTATCCAATTCGGTTCTTCCATCGAATTCTGTGGCGGTACGCACGTAGCCGCTACCGGAAACATCGGAATGATAAAGATCGTATCCGAAAGTTCCGTTGCAGCCGGTGTCCGCCGTATCGAAGCCTATACCGGAGCCCGTGTAGAAGAAATGCTCGATACGTTCCAGGATACCATGCGCGATTTGAAAGCGCTCTTCAACAACGCTCCCGACTTGTCCGGCGCAATCCGCAAATACATCGAGGAAAATGCAGGTTTGAAGAAACAGGTGGAAGACTTTATGAAAGAGAAAGAAGCGCAACTGAAAGAGAAACTTTTACAGAACATTCAGGAAATAAACGGTGTGAAAGTAATCAAATTCTGTGCAGCCATGATACCTGCCGATGCAGTCAAGAATATCGCTTTCCAACTGCGCGGGGAAATTACAGAAAACCTCTTCTTCGTTGCAGGAACAGTATTTGAAGGGAAACCGATGTTG
>UMJY01036043.1_pt1 | contig 11034 bp, 2 predicted proteins | sample 1966191 | NCBI WGS metagenome assembly UMJY01 (sample SAMEA4836161, study PRJEB28245) | human gut metagenome | biome: gut microbiome; material: fecal sample | place: Denmark | collected 2008 | reverse complement strand
TGCTGTCCGCGCTTGCTCCCGCGATTGGCGCAATGCGCATTTCGCCGTTGGAAGCCATTCGGGCAGAGTAATACGAAGCCCATTGCGCGATATATAGCCGTTAATAATCCAGATTGTATAAAGACGCAAAGAGGTATCCAACCGACTGCTTTATGAAACATAAGCAAATATCGTCAATGTGTTGCACATCGTTCTGTTTGCGGTCACGTTCTCATGGCAAAGCGCATAGAAATAAATTCCTTCGGTGTTCTATGTGAATCGCGTACCCGCTGTCAAAACGAATATGAGAGCAGCCCAGTTCCAGATTCCAAACGTACTGCAAAGCGTCCTCACTTAACGCTGCCCACAATAGCGAAACCTGTTCAATCGCTATTCCCTTGTCGGGTCTGCCCAAAAGTCCAGCGAACATATAAAGGTCAATACCATAAACAAAATCTTAGGTGACGGATGTCCTGTCATATGGTTCGCGCTGTCGGGGCTTATATATTGCGGAAGAAACGAAAAGAAGAATGGTGTGAGTTTGGAATTTGGTAGATTTATCAATATACCTCGCCCGACAATTGCTGGCGCATGAGTTTCTGCCTGATTTTCTGAAAACCGAATATTTCCTTTGCCGGAAATCATTCTAATACGCAAGTAGATCAGGTATAAAACGCCTATGTATTTCACGACGGAGAATAACCTTAACCATCTTTTGCAGTAGTCTCATATTTTTGCAGTGCTGCAAAAACACATCCTTGTATTCTGCTCGGAGTGATCCGAGTTGAATAAATAAAAAAATACTAGGAGGAACACAAAATGAACGCACGGAAGATTCTTGCACTTCTGCTTGCCATGGTCATGGTCTTAGGACTTGGCACGATGGCAATGGCAGCTGCACCGAACGACAAGGTGCAGGTCAACAACATGATGGTTGATGCTTCGAAGGTTGATCTCGCTTCTTTCGGCCTTTCTGCCGAAGAAGGGAGTTCGCCGGTTGAAACGTTTGCCGCAACAGCTACCTACACTGACTTGGAGACCAACTCCAACTTCCCGCCGATTAAAGAAATCGTGATTGAGGGGTTTGAGAATAAAATCAGCAGCAGTGTTGGCATCAGACAGGGAGTTGTATCCTACACGCTGACGCTGCCGGCGGGAACGAAGGCGAGCCAGCTCAGCAACAAGACCGTTACCTTTAAGCTCGGTGGTGATACGTCAACGCCCGAAGGTAGCACGATTTATATTTCTTATAACGGAGTAACAAAAACGGCTACGCGCGGTGGCTCCATCAGCTTCACAATGACGCTGACACCGAATGTCTCGGATAGCTTTGATATTTCATGGACGGCGGATAATAAGGATGGCACCACGACGTATAAAACCAAGAGCTGTACGCTTGCCGCATATGTTCCTGCTGATACAGCTGATGTCAACCTTACCAGTCTGACAATTGGAGGAACGCCAGCTACGATTTCCAGCTCTACAGTTGGCGGCGTTACCCGCTATGTTTGCGTGGCAGAGCTTGAAAACGTTACATCTTTGACCGGTTTGAATGTTGTCGCGGAGCTTGGCAGCGGCAACGCGGAAGCGGAACTTGGTGGTATTGGCGGCGTCAAGGACGAAGATGATGATACGCTTGTCACCTTCTCCAATGTCGACCTGTCCTCCGCCAAGAATCTGGTTATTACAAACGGGCCGAGTACGAATCCTACGCAGTATTCCAGAACCTATCAGGTCTCTGCGCATATCAAAAATGGAACGGTGACTGTTCACATCGCAATCCGCTCCTTCCTTGCCGACGAATATCTGGAGAACCGCACAAACTGGTATTCCGGTTATGGCACCAGCTCTGTTTCTGGTAACGAAAAGACGAGCCTCTTAAGCGTTGCATCGTATCTGCGCAGCGCGAACAGCCCGACGTCGAGCAGCGTTGTGAAGGATTACAACGGGAATGCCCCTGAATCGGTTACGTCCAATGGTCGTTATATTTTCTCGGATGTTTCGTACAAAACGATTACCATCCCTGCAACCTATACGGTACGCGATGCACTTGAGTGCTTTGTCGGTCTGAAGAATAACGCACAGGGAACAAAGGAGACGTACTTCTCCAGCTTCGCGATTCAGGGCTCGGTCAGCTATATCGAGGCTATGGGTCGGACATCGGACAGCGTAATCGGTGAGTTCGATTGCGGCTCTGCCAGCGGCTGGATGTACACGGCAAGAACCAGCCGGACAGACGTAACGTCTGCTCTGCCCAACGCTGGCGCGAATACATGGCCGGTTTCGAACGGCATGTATATCGACTGGTACTATACCGCAGCATACGGCATGGACTTCGGCTATTCGATGTTCGGCTAATGACTACCTGATATGCCCCGGCAGGGAGCGCCGCAAGGCGCTTCCTGCCAAGGGCAGGAAAGAGCGTATTATGAGAACAAACAGGAAAAAGAGCTTGCGATCTCTTGCGTTGCTGCTGGCGCTTATACAGATCCTATCGCTTCTCACGCTGGGTGTCGGCGCAGCGGGGCTTGATCCGGATGGCCGTTGGGTAAAAAAATCGGCCCTTAGGTGGTACACAATATCATTGAGCGATAACGCGGCAAAAACGCAGCCATATTATATGCTGTTTGACCGCAGCTCTGGCGATAATCTCTCGTTCCCAGAAGGAATTTCACTCGCAGCACTGCACAGCTTCGGCACAGCAGATGTGGCGATTGCGCTACCAGAGGGGCGCGACTGGAAAAACGAAAACAACTATAAGCTGAAGCTTTATGGGCAGAAGGTAGAAACCGAAGCTTCAGATTACCAATTTCTCAATATCTATCCGAGCGATACAGTTCTGAACTATCATCATTTTCAGAAGCTGGAGCGCCGCTATACCACGGGAAGCGCAATGGACGGCGAGATGTATGTGCCGTCCGGAACGCTGCTTTCCGAAGCAAATTATTATATCGTTCCGCAGAAGTATGTAGAGTTTGCGGGCGTAAAACCGACGCGGAATCCAGACGGGAGCTATACAAATCCCTATTATACAACAGAAGAAGAAGTTGCGATACGCGCGCTGTTTCCGCAATACAAGAGCCGGGTAGACGCGCACAACGCATTAAAGAATTATATTTTGTCCCTGAAGGAGCTGCATGTGGGCGGCTACCATCCGCAGATGGCGTATCTGCTGATCGGTTCACAGGCCGTAGACCTGACCGGGCAGGCAACGGAGAACACCTTTTTATACGCTGTTCAAGGCAGCGGCTACGACCTGGTGCAGACACAGGAGTATCTCAGCACCGTTATGGATGGAATCTACGACTATGTGGAGTCCAGCAGGATCGATGCTCCGGAGATCACGTCCTTTGAGCTTGGCGGCTCCAAGGCGAGAATCGATGCAAAAAACCGAAAAGTAACGGTCAATATCCCACTCGGCTACGAGATGACCGGTCTGACCCCGACGGTCACAACGAACGGGTATACCTACGCGCAGCTGGTCAGCGGCAGTACCAGCAGCCCCGTTATGAAGTACAAGGTGACGCCGTATTGCCCGATAACCGGTCTTCTCTATAACGGGCAGAAGGATGCGTATAGCAATACTTACACGGACCTCAGTCAGGAATGGACGGTTGAACTCAAGTTCGGCGAGCAGCCGTTCAACGATGTAACGTCTTTCAGCGTCTATGATGAAAAGTACCAGAAGCAGCGCGAGGGTACGGTTGTAAATCCAGAAAAGGCCGGAGAGGTCGGCTCCATCACGCTGAATATGCCGTTTGGTACGGATCGGAAATCGCTGGTGCCGACGATTACGCATATGGGAAAATATGTCCAGATCGAAGAAAACGGCGAATGGAAGACCCTTGAAGCTGGAAAAGCGTATGATTTCAGCACCGTTCGGAAAATCCGCGTCAAGAATGACAGCTTTGGCGGCGTTACAACCGAGTATACGGTGACCATCACGGCGGAGCTGTCGTCGGAATGCAAAATCCTTGACTATAAGATCGGCTATGCCGAAGGAGAAATCGACGAGCAGAATCACACCGTTACCATTGAGGTTCCGTATGGCACGGATCTGACAAAGCAGACTGCGGAGGTTACGTGTTCTGAGTTTGCAGAGAACACGATAAAACCAGGCTCGCTTGCCTATAACATGGATCTCACGTATGTGATCAAGGCGGAAAACGGAGCGACGCAGAAGTATACGGTCAGGATCAGACAAACCGCGCCCGCAACCGGAAAGAACATCCTGAGCTTCAGTTACGGCAGCGTCTCCGCAAGAATCGGAGAAAATGCGCTGCTCCTTGAAGTGCCGTTCTCTGTTGATTTGAAGTCGTTTGCGCCGACGATCCTTGTTTCGGAATTTGCGACGGTAAAACCGGCAAGCGGCGAGGCTGTGGATTTTACGAATTCAGAGAAAACGCCTGTCACTTATACGGTTCGGGCGCAGGATGGCTCAGAAAAGAAGTACAAGGTCACGGTCAAGAACGCCAAACGACCAGATTCCGTCCCATATGGCGACATTCTGGAAGAGGTTAAAGAAAATATCCTTGCGGACTATAAGTCCCGTCGGGATGGCGCGCTGCTGACGGACGACTGGATTCTGATGAACCTCGGCTTCGCAACCTGTACGGAGGAGGTCACATCGGGAGACGAGCTTCCATATGGTCTTGATCTTTACGGGCATATCAAGGAGCTTCGCCCGAATGTCATGACGGATTATGGACGCATCATTATGATGCTGACTGCGCTCGGCATCAACGCCAGCAATCTGGATATCTACAGAGACAGCAATAATACACCGTTTACAGATGGCAGCGGAAAAACGGTCAGCAGTCTTGTCAAGGATCTCTATAGCTATAGCGGCAGCTATACGATTAACGGACCGATCTATGCACTGATTGCACTGGATATGGGTAACTATACCGTGCCAAAGGATGCAAAATGGACGCGCGAGAAGCTGCTGGAAGAAATTCTTTCCCATAAGTACGGCTCGGATGGATTTGGAATCGATATGGTAGCAATGCTGATGCAGAGCTTGTATCCGTACATCAACGATCCGACCTACGGTAACCGCGTCAAGGCAAAGATGCAGGAGGGCTATAACATCATTCTTGGCTACGAGTCCGCGCCGGGCGTCGATCCGATGGGAAGCGACTATACGTTCTTCTCATGGGGTACAACGAACAGCGAATCCTGCGCACAGGTCATCTGCGCAATGTGCGCAATGGGCGTCGATATCGGCACCGATCCGAACTTCGGCGTTTTCAGCACTGGCGACTATAAGCAGGATAAGGGTGTTATTCCCACATGGCTGAACCGCTATCTGATACCCAGCAAGGCCGGCTTCGGTCATACGGATAACAGTCATAATGAGATGGCAACCTACCAGTCCGCCTATACGGTGCAATGGTATCTGAACTTCTATAACGTACAATCTGCAAAGCCGTATTCTCTCTACTATAAACGCTTTGACTTCTCCCGGCAGCTCAGCGATAAAGCAGATATCGAAAAGTTTACGTTGGAAGGGCAGGAAGGCATTATCAACGGCAACAATATTACAGTTTATATCCCCGATGGGATGCCGACAGATAATTTAACGCCTGAAATAAAGCTCTCCGATGGCGCGAAGCTACTTGCACCCAAAATGCCGGTTCCGTTTGTAGAGGACGCGCCGGTTGCATTTACGGTGCAGGCAGAAAACGGAACGACAAAAAAGACCTACAGTGTAAAGCTTGTTTATGACAAAAATGTCAAGGGCAAGGGCACGACGCTCTTCACTGACACCATCCAGATTCAGAATGAGGACATGGCTGACAAGGACATGGAGGACATGCAGATCACGAAGAACGAGGATGGCACGACCGACATTCTGATTACCATCGTCCCCGGCGTTGACACGACGAAGCTCCGCTTCAAGGCGGATATTTCGTACAAGGCGACGGCAAGCATCGATGTGACAGGCAAGAGCAACGTTGACTTGCACGACTGGACAGAAGTTGTTGTGACCGCCGAGGATGGCGAAACGAAGCAGACCTACCGCATCAAGGTCGTAAGCCAGACGTTCGCGTCGATCACAGAATTTGCGATCAAGGTCGACGGCGTGGAGTACGGCGCGGTGATTACGGCGACCGGCGCAACCGGCACGATCCGCTTCGTCGGCATCCCCGACACGGCAGACCTCACGCGCGTTCTGCCGACGAAGCTCAAGCTGGGCGAAGGCACAACGGAGGTCCTTCCCTCCGAACTCGTGCCGCAGAACTTCGCAGAAGGCGCGGAGTACACGGTCAAGGGTCCGGGCTTGCGGACCAGAACCTACAGCGTCGTGACCAGCAGCAAGGGCGGCGGCGGAGACGACGATGACAGCAAGCCGGTCAACAACAGCTTTGCCATTACCTCTTTCAAAATTGGAGACAAGGCAGCTGAAATTGACAACACGAACGGCATCATCAAAATCACGCTCCCCTACGGCACAAATCTCTATCAGGTTGCGCCGAAGATCGAAACCGGCAGCGGCTGTACGGTCAGCCCGCGCTCGGGGCAGGTCGTAAACCTCTCCGTCCCCGCGACGTACACCTTGACGCGCGGCGAGGAAAAGCGCACCTACACGGTCATTGTCACGCTGCAAAAATCCGCGTCGCAGCTCATCTGGGACAAGGCGGCACTCAAGATGAATCCGTCTTCGTATCAGACCAGCCCCGACCTCGGGAAGAAAGACCCCGAGCCGACCTACATCCCGTCCACCAGCCAGATTCTCTCCGGCATGAAGGTGCAGGTGAACGGCAAGGACGTTGTGTATCAGGCAACCGGTTCTTCTAACTGGCTCCTGATGACGCCGGACAGCTACTCTGCGGCGAACACCTACCGTTTCAGGGCGGAAAAGGGCGCGCTCAAGAATATCGTTGCGAATGGTTACAACGGCTTCGGTATTCAGGCGGGCAAGCTGATGATCGGCATCACGGAGAAGATGGACACGGCGCGCGGCTTAGACTTGTCTCTCTGCCCGGTGCCGAGCGCGGCGCAGACGGCGTGGAAAAACAAGTCCGGTGTGGTTGGCGTTTGGAAGATCACCTGCGACAGTGTCTCGGGCGGTCTGACATTGACGTTTGACTGCTCGGGTCAAACAGGAAAACTGGCGCTTGCAAAGTACAACGAAGCGAAAAAGTGCTTCGAGCAGGTGTCGGATAAAAAATGGAGCGTCAGCGGCTCGATCCTGACAGCTTCCAATATGTCCGCTGGTATCTACGGCGTGATTAAGATCGGGTAATTTTGAAGAAACGAAAGCCCGGGGCGCAATGCCTCGGGAGAAAGGATGAGAGAATATGAAAGGAAAACGTTTCCTGTCTCTCCTGCTCTGCCTTGTGATGGTGCTGGGGATGCTGCCTGGTCTGGCAATTCCGGCATCCGCGGCAGACACTGCAACTATATATTTTTACTATATTATGGGCAGTACAATCACCTCCGATAGGCTGAAAGTGAAAGCAAATATTGGTGAAAAAGTTAACGATTGGAAGCCGGCTTCTGAAGCATTGGAAGAGAAAGATCCGGGCTATTACGGCGTGATGGAGCTTGTTGACTGGTATACGCAAGCACCGGAGGAGAACGCGGACGGCAGTTATACGTTTGATCCACAAGCAAAGGTTACAGACGATACTCTGGTAAAAAAAGGCATGAAGCTCTACGCGAAGACGAAGGTTCGCGAAGGACAGAAGATTGCCATTTCGCTAAGTGCCTACACATTAGGGGAGACAATTACAGAATGGAACAGTGAGACATCAATGACGGCGGGAACTCGTCATTTCCTCGATCCGTCAACCAAAACGGGTATTACATACAATGAGGAGAACAAAAAGAAGAGTTTCACGGAGCTTCCGCTCGGCAAGGCGCTTACGAAAGATGATTTGAAAAAACTTCTAGGCGAGTGGACAATAAACGGGGAAAAATATACGTTCAATAACTGGTGCATAGGCGGCCAGACGTTAGAAGTTGGAACTGTGATTAACCCGGAGAAGAAGATCTACAGCCATAACGGAACCGAATATGCCCCCGTCGAAGTATACCCACAAATGGATTGGCCAATCACGATCAGATTTGTGACCAAGATAGATGGGGAATCTCTTCCGGATATAAGCCTGACGGTGAAAACGAATGACGGTTACGTTCCCGCATCAACAAATACGATGACAGAAGCGCAGAAGGCAGCTGTCGCAAACGTAAACACCTGGGTGCAGCAGCAGGAAACAAAGGATGGCTTCACCAAGATCTTCCGCGGCTGGTACCCAAATGAAAAATATACCGGCGAGCCGTTCCGCGACGGAGCGGGGTATTCCATCAGCGGAAAGCCGAGCGGATTCGATGCAAGTGTTGGAATCCGTTACTTAAACACACCATTTCCCGCTCCCATGACGCTTTATGCAAAATGGGAGAATCGCTGCAAGGTTACATTCAACCTAAAAGGTGAGTCCCTTTCAAATACAGACCAGTTTGCAGACTACTATGTAGCAGTCAATGAAAAGCTGACCGCGCCGTCTGTTGAGCCTCGGTCAACAGGCTATCCGAAGCGTGTATTCCTCGGATGGTACGAAGATGAGGATTGCAACACGCCGTGGGACTTTACGAATAAGACGGTTACGACAGACGTAACGCTCTACGCGAAATGGACTAGCGTAAAGGAGGTTACGCTCAAGTTCGTATATTATGCCCCGGATGATATGACAAATGAGACGCAGCTGGAAAAGCAGACAATAAAGGTTCCGCTGCAGGAAGGCCGCGCGCTCGGTGCTGAGAATGTTCCTGAATTACCGGGTACAAGGACCGAGAGCGGCTGGAACGAGGAAACAATGAGTCCATTTGTCAGCTATCAGACAATGGGAACAAAACGAGGGCTGATCTATACGGGCTGGAGCTACAATGGAAATTTTGGTTGGACACCACTGACCAAAGACACCCAACTGTATGGCGAGGTGCAAGATGGAGCAACCGTGACGGTTCTTGCTCAATCGAATATCTATCTTCAGTTTACATATGATCCGCAGGGTGGCAGCATTAACGGTTCAACTGACGCCACGACAGTTACGTCTGATTCGCAGAAGATAGTAGGCACGTCCCCAGTTCCGACGAAGTACAAGGATAATAATGAGGAAATTAAGTTCCTGGGCTGGTACACGGAGCCGGACGGAAAGGGCGAAAAGCTCGACCGAACAAAGGAGTATTCGCTGAATACGACGTTCTATGCCGCATGGGAAAAAGAAAAGGAATGCACGCTGATCTTTGATATCGGCAACTACCCGGGAGCGACCGTTGTCCTGAAAAAGGGCGATGCAGAATGCAGCGGCACGACCGCAGATGACAAGGTTACCTATACAAAGCTGCCGCGCGGAACATATCAGTATTTCATCACGCTGTCCGGCTATAAACCGCTGACCGGAACTTATGAAATTACAGATGCTACCTCGGATGAGCCCTACACAATTGAGGTAAAGGATTGGCCGGTGTTTGTTCCGGTGACTGAAATTAAGCTGGCTATCCCGGACAACCAGATCATGCAGAGAAAGTCCTACGATCTGAGCAAGCTTGCGACGGTTGAGCCAGAAACTGCTTCCTACAAGAACATCACATGGTCCGTATCTGGCAATGGCGTCACGCTGGGAGAAGACGGCACGCTGACGGTTTCTGATACGGCTGCGGCTGGCGGCACTGTTACGCTGACCGCGACGATCACAGATGGCAAGCTCAACAATGCGGGAACAGCGCTGGAAAGCTACACGAAGCCGTTCACGCTGACAATCGTGGCGTTCCGTCCGACGATCACGTTCAAAAACGGCTCTGGCGAAGGTCCCGCCACTGATGTTATTCAGAACATGCCTGCGCCTGTCCTTGCGGTAAATGGTAAAATTACCGCTCCGGCCACAAAGCCAACCGCGGATGGCTGGGAGTTTGAGGCGTGGTATCTGGATGCAGCGTACAACACGGCGTGGGATGTAGATCATGTCTTTGAACAGGATAGTGAGCTTTACGCCAAGTGGAAAAAAGAAGCTGTTCCGATTACAGTGACATTCTCTGACGGCGGCAGCCAGACGAAGACAGAAACGCATAACGCTGGTGAATCGCTGGTTCTTCCTCCGAATATGTTCACAAAGGCTGGATACATTTTTGCAGCGTGGGAACTGCCGGATGAAACAACAATGTACGCAGGAACGACAATCAAGGCATTGCCCGGCACGAACGTTACATACAAAGCAACGTGGAAAGAGATCAATGCTGCAATTACTGTGGATGATGTCCGGCACTCGCTCGACGCAATTACTGCGGAGAATGCAAAAGATCACAAGCCGCAGTTAGTTGCTGCACGCGACGCACTTGCAGCAGGTACAGCAACAAAGACAGACGCAGAACTGATCGGCAGCTTGTCTGAGTTGTTTAAGAGTGCTGGCCTTGGTCCGGTCAGTATCACTGGCACTGCAAGCCAGGGCGTTACTGAGACAGGCGCGATCCTTTCCACGGATGGCGCAGCAGTTGTTCTGAATGTGAACAAGCTGGCAACGCCGAGCAAGACTTTGCCTGAAGCATATCAGAATGAAGAATACAAGTCTGTGTGGTATACCGTCTCTATGAGTGTTGGCGGTGCAACCACCGAACCGAAAGTTCCTGTTATTCTGACCGTGCCCATTCCGGCAGATCTGTCTACAATGGCAGCAGACACCATCCGTGTGCTTCTTTACAAGAGCGCAGCAGCTGAGCCGGTTGTTATGACCCCGACCGTTAGTGGCAGCAATCTGACATTTGCCTTCGACGGAAACGGACAGATTGCATTTGTCGGCAAGGCAATCTCTGATACGGCAGATACCCGCGTCACCGGACTTACTATGGAGTACAACGGTACGAAGATGGGCAATGTGACGCAAGATAAGGATGGCAACTTCACGGTTGTTCTTCCCGCATCGCTGAATCAATCCGCAATTGATTTGCTCTCTTCTGGTAAGTGGAAGACCTATTTGACAGTAGCGCCGCAGGCTAAGGTTGCAACAGCAGAGAGCAAGGATGGCTTTGACGCGACATACTGGGCAGAAACCG
>UMJY01035103.1_pt1 | contig 11065 bp, 9 predicted proteins | sample 1966191 | NCBI WGS metagenome assembly UMJY01 (sample SAMEA4836161, study PRJEB28245) | human gut metagenome | biome: gut microbiome; material: fecal sample | place: Denmark | collected 2008 | reverse complement strand
AGTTGAATCCATTGGCTCTCTTATACTCGTTCGGCGGCAGGACCCCAAGTTCATTCAAGTGGCTGGCAATGCGCTGTGAACTCATTCCGTTCAATTTTGATTTGAATATTTCCTGCACAATGCCCGCAGCGTATTCATCTATAATCAGATGATTTTTGTCTTTGGGGTCTTTGCGATACCCATACCCTGCGAAACTGCCAATGAACTGACCTTCTTTTCGTTTCACATCCAAGTGACTGCGAACGCGCAGCGAAATATCCCGGCAGTAGGTGTCATTGATAAGGTTGTTGAACGGAATCAGAATACGGCCCTTATCATCGTTTTCCTCTGCACTGTCATAATGATCGTTGATGGCGATGAAGCGCACACCCATGAATGGAAAGATTCTTTCCAGATAACGGCCCGTTTCAATGTAGTTTCTGCCGAAGCGAGATAAATCCTTGACGATGATGCAGTTGACGTTCCTTTTTTCAATGTCCTGCATCATCCGCTTAAAATCCGGGCGTTCAAAATTTGTGCCGCTGTAACCATCGTCCACATACTCATCGAACTTGTGCAATTCCGGGTGCTTTCCCATGTAATCGTTCAGCAACGCTCTCTGATTTTTTATGCTGTTGCTCTCCTGCTGGTCGCCATCCGAACGCGACAAACGAAGATATGTGGCACAGTTGTATTTTTCATTTCCCTGAAAAAACATAAAAAGCCGATAACCTCCTAATCTATTTGTCGTTCAGACAATAAACCAAGAAATTATCGGCTTTATCAGCATATTCTGTTTTGACCCAAAGCCATTATCTCATATTTCACGGTTTATGTCAACGCTTTAATGTGCTAAAGTGCAAATTTTCTTCTGCTTTCTTCTTTTTTCATTTCCGGTGTGTCCTTGCGCATTTTTTCAGCGTGTCCTCCAATCGGTTCTCTCCGGCAAAACTGATCTTTACGACCATTCCCCGGTCAAGATAGCAGTAAGGGTTCTTGATCTGTGAAACAAAATCAACCATCCGTTCTCGCTGCGACAGGTCTTTCTTGATTTCCACATCGTTGATGTCCACCAGTTCTTCACGGTTCACATCCCGAAGTTCCATCGCTGCCAATTTCTTCAAATCCTCAAGTGTATGCGTCATTTTCTGGTACATCAAATACCTCCCTTCACCTATAGCATTCTAAAAGGGGTGTTTGGCAACCAAATTTTGAAATTTCACAAAAATATTTTTTCAAGTGGTTGCCAAAAGGTGCTTCCAGAATGTTATAGGTATAAGGACAATTCTCGATTTCCAGGTCGTGGGGCTTTTTTCTCTCTTAGCGCAAGATTCGCCTATAGCCGCTCAAAACTCACTCTCGTGGTTTTTCCCGGCTGGCAATCTTGATGGGGATTCCGTTCCCCATTCCCACGGTACGCACAAAATCTTGGATTTTGGCTATCTGGCTCCACATAAATGTGTTCGCAGCCGAACGCCTACGGCTTATCGGGAGTTGCTCTGCAACTATAAAATGCAGGAGGATTATGCTATGGCTCGACCAAAGAAAGAGAAATCACTTCATAGGGGAAAGCGGGTTTACATCCGTTTCACAGAATTGGAATATGAGCTGGTGGCCGGATACGCTAAAGATGCCGGATACCCGATTGGTACTTTTGTACGCAAACAGGCTCTCCGCGAAAAGCTGGAAGTCAACTATAATATCGTTGCCGATCTGGGCGAGATTCAGAATTTGACGGTGCAGGCCGCAGGCATCGGGAACAACCTCAACCAAATTGCCCGCTATTTCCACGGCGGCGGTCTGGCATCACGCGGAATGTTGGAAGAACTGAAAAAGTGCATTGCAGAAATCCGTGAACTGCGGCAGGAAATCGTTCAGCTTGGAGGTGTATATCGTGGCAATTCTAAAGCACATCGCAAGTAAAAATGCCAATTATGGGAGTGCCATCGACTATCTGAAATACCAGCATGATGAGTTTCATCTGGTTCCCGTTCTGGATGAAAGTGGGAATATGCTGCTTCGGGAAGAATTTTATCTTGACGGTTTGAACTGCCATCCCGAAACCTTCGACCTTGAATGTGAACTGTTAAACCAGCAGTACCATAAGAACAACACTTACGATGAAATCAAAAGTCACCACTACATTATCAGCCATGACCCCAGAGATAACGCCGACCACGATTTAACAGGAGAACATGCACAGGCCATCGGGCTGGAATACGCAAAAGCTAATTTTCCGGGGCATCAGGCTTTGGTCTGCACCCATACAGATGGCAATAACGGAACAGGCAACATCCATACCCACATCATAATCAACAGCCTGCGCAAATTCGATATAGAGCCTCAGACCTACACCGAACGGCCAATCGACTGCAAGGCTGGATACAAGCACCACCTTACCAAAGACTATTTGAAGCACCTGCAAAAATCTTTGATGGATATTTGCCAGCGCGAAGGGCTGCATCAGGTCGATCTGCTCTCCCCTGCTGCGGATAAAATCACACAGCAGGAGTACCATGCGCAGCGGCGCGGGCAGCTGAATCTGGACATTGCAAACATGGAACTTCTGGGCGATGGCATCACCCCCATGCACACTACCTTTGAAACAAACAAAGAAAAAATCCGCAATGCCATTTCTGACATTGCGGAACGTGCCACATCTTTTGAGGAATTTCAACGTTTATTAAAAGCGGAATACGGAATTTTGGTAAAAGACCATCGTGGACGATTCAGCTATCTTCCTGCTGACCGACAGAAATTTATTTCTGCCCGCGCTCTCGGTTCTAATTATGACCGCGACAGGCTTCTCCGCATTTTTGCAGAAAATGCGCGGAACAAAGAACGGAACAATCCTCATTGGGCAGCAGATGATCCTATGGCTATTTTGTTCATTAAGTCCGACCTGCGCCTTGTGGTTGACTTGCAGACCTGCGTAAAAGCACAGCAGAGCCGCGCCTATGCGCAGAAAGTCAAGATTTCCAATTTGCAGCAGATGGCACGGACAGTCGCTTATGTTCAGGAACATGGATACGATTCTTACGAAAAACTCTCCGATACCACTGACGCCATTCAATCTAAAATGGCAAAGGCTCGAAGTGATGCCAAATTCACAGAAGCCAAATTAAAAAAGGTCAATGAGCAAATTCGTTATTTAGGTCAGTATCTTTCTACAAAATCGGTCTATGGTGACTTTCTGAAATCCACCAATAAGAAATCTTTCCGTCAGGTTCATGCAGAGGATATTGCAAAATATGAAGAAGCCCTCCACATTCTAAAGCAGCACTCCCCAGATGGAAAGTTCCCGACCATGAAAGACCTTCGGACCGAAAAGGAACAGCTTACCATTCAGAAAGACGCTCAGTATGATACTTACCACTATTTCAGAGATTACCACAAAGAACTCCAAACTGTATGCGCCAATGTAGATAGTATTCTAGAAACAGAACGAGAAGCACAGCACGAACAGCAGCAATCCCGAAAGAACGAACACTTTCTATAAAACAAAAAGCCAGCCCTGGTCTTTCCTGCGAAAGACTAGGGCTGACCCTTTCTACCATATTACTCTTAGAACAGGATTTGAACTGTCGCATCCTGAATCAAATCAATGAACTGCTCTTTCGTTATAACTTCTTTGCGGCAAATAATCGACTTATCCGCTTGCTGCCGTGTATAAGTCAATTTTCTATCATCGCGGCGAAGCTGCCGCACCGCATCCAAAGTCAAGGCTCCCTCACGATACATCTGACACAAAATAAAGTCATTTGACTTAAAGGCCACCGAAATTGGAGAATCCAGCGCAGGAGTAAATTCAGAATTTTCCGTTAAGATACGCTCTGCATTCGTTTGGAACTTATGCGCATCCGTATCCTGCGTATAGATTGTCAGGCTGTCCACTCCATCATGATACCACGCGAATATTTCAGCAAGGATCGTCAACGAGATTTCTCCCGCATTCTTTTTAAGAGCGCGGCCCGTTGACAGCGTTCTCCCATGGATTGGCCATTCATCGTACAGCCGGTTCATCCATTCTTCTGCGGAAGGCAAATCAATCAGATCTTCGGTTTTTACTTCCCTACGAAGAAAGCGCATCAACTCTGACACACGCGACACCGCAGCTTCAACGATGTAGTACAGGTTCACATCTTCATCGTTGACAAATGTACCGTACTTTGTTTCATCAATCCAACGAATAGGATACCCTTGTGCTTGAAGCTGCTCGACATAGGTGCTTCTGTATGTAGAATCCTCAATTTCTTCCATTACCCACTTTGGTATCAGAATCAAATCGTATACGCTGAGGATTCCATCAGACGGATAACTTCTCTGGCTCAACTCGTGCATAAATGCCAGTGATGAGTTATCCATAAGTGCTATTTTGGTTTCCCCACCATATTCTTTATACTCTGGTATATTAAGCATCGGCCTCTCCCGTCAGCATTTTAAATTCACTTAAAACCGTTTTTAGAAATGCTTCATTGTCTTTATGGTATTCCACTTCCGGCTCATTGCGAATCGTCTTATTGATTTTCTCTTGCAGCGGGCTTACATTTACTACATACGAAGGCCGTACAAGGGAATCATCCAATCCCAAATCGCGGAATCTCTGTGCAATATCTTCAACCTGCACATCAAAGTTTTCCTTAACTTCTTCCGCAATAGCCGTATTCCCATTCTTTACTGCACTTTCATACAGAGAGATCAGCACCGCCTTATAGGGAGCTTGGAAAGCGTTCATGCACTGAAACGCTTTTGCTTGGAACTCCATATCCTTTAAGCCCTCAAAATACGGCATAAGGTTTCCCAGAAGCATAAGCGCAGCAAAGTATTCTGCTTTTCGTTCTTCCATCAGGATTTCGGATTCAATCAAATGGTCAAAAGAAACTTCATCAAACAATAGATGATAAATCTCATGCCACGCAGTAAAATACTGATTTGCTCTCGGAAGTGCCGTATTGATCAAGGGGATTCGTTTTCCATCCCGAACAAAAATTGCTCCGCTTAAATAATGATTATCAATCGGCAGCTGTATCAAACCATACGGTCTTAAAATCTGTAACGCCAACTGTATCGGAGAATTTATCTGCATCGGATTGTATTTTGACCAGATAAGCGAAGCACTCTGCTTCATCTGCTCCTCGATGACTTCGTTCCTTTTGATAACCTCATCTAAGTTGGCTGCTGTAATTCGCTCACTCATAGCCTTCCGCCTTTAATAATAAACACTGCAAAGGTTTAGAATATCTTGCAACAGATCGTACTCCATTTTAGCCTTATCATTCATCTGATAATCAATCGGCGCATTCTGCGAGTACACGGCATCTACACTTTGCACCCTCGGTGAAAATCCCATCAAGGTATCCGGGTCAATGCTCAAACTGGTAAGAATTTTATTCAAATGCTTATCGAATGTACTTTTACTATCTATCTCGCCATTCAAAATCTTATCTAAAGTAGGGCGAGAAATCTCTGTTTTCTTGCAGAACGATACCTTTGAGAATCCATTGCTGCGAATATAGTCCTTTAATTTTGTCCCTGTCAGTTTTCTCTTTTCAAAAAGTTCATCAAAACGCATTTTTTATCTCTCCCTTCTGCTATTATTATATACCATCAGCTTCGGGAAATCAATCGTAATGTAAAAAAGTTTTTTACATTTTTGATTCTACCGCAAAAAAGATGGCCTCCTTTTTGGGGAAGCCATCTCAACGATATTACGGTATTTTAACTTTTTCGGCTTCTTTCCTGTTCCTGCTGCGGCGTATTGTCTTTTTGTCGCCGCTCAGCCTGCTTAATATGCAGCCGATCAAGCACCGACCACCTGCCGCCAATGCGCCGGGGCTTTTGGGGTACATTGTTGACGCAGCCATCTATCATATTGTAGTTTTGCTCTGTGCCGGATTCTTTGGCGCGTTCCGCTGTACCGTTTTCAAAGAACTTCTGATGGTGCAGCAGTTCAGGCTTTTGGCCTTGTAAAAAAGCACTCATCTTTCTGGTAGCTTCTCCATCGAAACCTAAAGCTGTCTGCGTCACAAAGGCTCCACTCTCGTGAAGAATAATGCTCGGCGGTGGATTCTTCGTTTGTTCACTTCTCATCTGAACAAACCGCTGACCATCGACCTCTACTTCATCTGATACCAGCCATGTTCCTTTTTGCCCTGCCACCTGATAGCCGCCCTCATCAAGAATCAGGTATGTGCCGCTCTGGGGCTTTGGGAAAAAGCCGTTGAATCTCACCAGCCTATCCTTATCAACATAGAAAAAAGAGGTTTTGCCTGCCGCAGTCAATCCGATGACATCACTGACCCCAAATTTTCTAATTTTGAATTTGTCCGGGTTAATACTTTCCATCTTTTTACGAATCGCTTCCGCGCCCATTCCCCGTGAAGCCGTACCAGAGTAGCCCGTGCCATAATTGTCTGCGGTTATCATAAAGCCATGCTGAATCTGGTATTCATAGCTGCGGCAACGATACTCACGGTTTTTCTCAGAATTATCGATCTGATAGATTGCAAACACATCTGAACTCATTTTCCTGCATCATCCTCCGGCCTATGCCATTCCAGCTCCAGCCCCTTGAACTGCGGCTCAGTCAACCGCTGCATCTTCGGGATGGTCTGCTGAACCAGTGCAGCCATCTCTGCATCCTCTGCTACAAGCGGCTGAACTTCCAGCAACACCTGAATCGTATCTTTGAGTGTCGGCTGCTCAAACATCGCCATCAGCATCAATTCCAGTTCATCAAAACGCACATTGCTCATAACTCCATCCCTTTCTTTTTCGCTTTCTTCGGCTTATCCTGTGCAGGCTGCTCCTGTTTCTTGGTTTTCAGACTGCGCAGGGCATCCAGAACAGACTTTTTCGTACTGCTGCGTTCCTGCTCCTTGCTCTTCTGCCGTGCCTCCATCAGTTTTTCCATATCGGAAATGGCCTGCTGTACCAGCTGATCATCCCTGAAATAGTTGATGGAGTTGATGTTCTCGCGCTGCACTTTATCGTTCACGACCAACTCATACATTCCAACAAAGCCGCCATCTTCCTCGATGCAAAATCCAATGCACTTGTCAGCGTTCATCCGTTCGGACGGAATCTTGTCATAGACTTCCAAGGCTTCTTCCATTGTCAGATGGTCGTGGAACTCTCCCGCAAACGTAAACTCCAAACACTCCGCAACATAAAAGCTGAGCGTTTCCTCCGGCGCAGGTCTTTCTGCGGCGAGCTTTTCTTTCAAAACTTCTGCCTGCTGTTCAGCCACCGTATCGGCCTGTTCCCGCAGTTCTGCCGCGTCCATGACCCTGCCCTCTGCTGCATCACAGCCAAACTCTGCCAACAGCTCTGTCATAGCCTCCTGCACAGGCTTATCTCCATCCGTTTCAAGGATGCCGCCATCTCGCTCCGTGAAGTCTTTATTATATAAGGTATAGTCGAAGCCATCGTCACAGGTCTGGATGTGAAAATAGGCATCCGGCAGTTTGTAGGCCAGTTCCACTTCCTGCACGGCTAACGCCCCCTGCAACGGCTGGACAACGTGATTCTGGATATACGGGTTATTCCAGCCCGGAACCGTTTTATAGTCCTCTACGATGGTGTCAAGGCCGTTCCAGCACTGCAAAATATCCAGTGAACCCGGCAGCGGATCAGGATTTTTCTCCACACCCAAGGCTTTCATATAATGGTTCGGAAGTGCCTGATACTGCGACATTGCATCGTTGAGATTGCCAAACCGCTTAATTTCAAGCGGAACAGCCTGCCGGTTCTCGACCACATAGAATCGCTTTACAAATGGCTGTTCCAACTCTTTCTGCTTTTCCAGTTTCTCTCGGTACATCGTCACAAAGCCATCCAGTACAGCCGAATGGCTGGTAACTACCCAATCTGCTCGAAATTTAATGATTCTCGCATTATTCTCCGGGGTGCCGACTTGCTCCGCCCATTCCTTATTACTGTGAGAAAAGCGGCCATCGTAGTTTTTATGGTGCAGAGTATTTGCCAGAATGTAGCCCACGCGCTCCATACCGTACTGTCGCACCACCTGATCGACTGCACCATCGCCAAGGTACATTCCGTCATAATTGTCCGCAATCGCTTCATGGATTGCCTGCTTACACTCGCCGTTCAGCCGATAGGAGGTACGGTATAAATCCACCTCGTCATTTTCTTTGGCATAGCTGAACGGCTCATAGTAGACAGGCACATCCGAATAGTCCTGCGCGCTGTTGTCCGGCACCGGCGCAGCCTTTTCAATGATCTCCGATACCACATCATCCTTATTCGGCATATTCCATTTTTCAGAAAGATACTCTTTTACCGCATCCAAAAATTCATCATCGAAGCCGTTCCACAAATCCTCTGCCACCAGCTTGCTCTGCTCATCGACTGCAACACAAGCCGCCATATCGCCGTGTTCCTCATGCTCCAGCAGGAAGAACTTTTCCCCACCGATCTCCGTTTCATCAACGGCATACCATGTACCGAGATGCCCCTCGACTGCGATGTGGTCGGAATCGCCGTGGATCAGACCATTTCTTTTCTGCTGCTGTTCCTCCATGAACTCTCGCACGGTCAACTCCGCGCCTGTGAAGTTCAGCCCATCCTCTCCAAGTTCCAGCCGCCCGTCTGCGCCAAGGTCAAGTTCTTCGGCCATCAGGACAGATGCTGCATGGTTCACCACCACCGTTTTCTCCACTGTAATGGGCTGGCCGGGGTCGTAGTCCGAGCCGCGCAGATCATAGCGATATAAGCCCTCCGGCACTTCTTCATCCCGCAGTCGGCCATTGCTGAAAAGACCGGGCTTATCAAAGATTTCGATTTCCTGCAATTCTTCGTTCAAAAGGTTCTCTTTCTGCAAATCCATATTCCTTTCCTTGAAAAATTCCGGCAGTTCAGCAAAGCCGATGCTGTCCACATAGTAGGCTTTGACCGTACTGCCATCATTGAGTACCACCACATCACTGACCGACAGCGAATGCCCCGTAAAGTCTGCCGGACGCTGGATATTGAATCGTTCATAAATGCCATCCAGCGTATCCTTTTCCGTAAGCGGTGCGGCATAGATCAGGTCATAATCTGCACGGGTAACCGTTATGCCTTTCTTCTCCACATAGTCCAGCCCCATAAAACGGTAGTCGTGTTCCGGGTCACGGGCAGTGATCTGGTAAATACCGAGCTGCTTCTCGCTGCCATACAGCAGCATATTTTCCTGTTCTGTCATACTCCGCTCCTGCTCCAAATCTGCTGTTGCAATCTGGAAGGTATCACTTCCGCGCTCGATTTCTGTTCGGTCAGTAACGATCACTGGCCACGGACTGATGCGGACAAGATAAATCTGCTTACCCTCGTCATACAGCCGCAGAGCCTGTTCACGGTTTATTACTGTCAGCTTAAAATCCGGGCGCGCATACTCGTCCTCTGCATAATCTTCCCGTTGTTCCAATAGAATCGCATCCCATGCGTCTGCCCTAATGCCAAAAATACCATCGTGCTGCTCGATTCCCTCTTGGCTTACATAATCACCTGCCGTGCCATCACGGAACAGCGGATAGATTCTTTCACCCAGCCGATGCCATTCTCGTGCGCCCTCTTTCGTCAGCGGCAGCACATCATCTTTCCGGTAGCCGTAGTCATGCATTTCGGAAAGACCAATCATCCCATCCGGGAGATTTTCAATTTTTTCCTGCGCATCGTACATCAGGCGGTTGGCTTCTTCTTTGTCATCCTCGGCCAGTGCAGCCGCCAGACCATTCACCAGTTCTTCCGTTGCTGCCCGATCATCCAGCTTAAAGGCAAAATTCACGATGAGATTTCGCTGCTCATCATCAAAAATCGTCTTTTCCTGCTCCTTGTCGCCAATCAGCTTTTCCGCATACTGCATTGCGGTCATGCGCTCTGCGCTCCTTTCTGCCACCGCTGCTTCCAGCTTTTCCAGAAAGTCGGCAGCTGTCAATCGAATCGTATCCATCGAGTCTTTCAGCTCCTTCATCTCCTTGCCGCTGGCCCAGCTTGCCACATACGGAAAAGAGTAATCGGATGTATCAATGCCCAGAGCCGAGCATACCGTAAAAGCGATGCTTTCGGCTTCGGTTTCTTTCGTGAGCCTGTCTTTTTCTTCGCCGCTCTGCTCCATCAAATCGCTGTTGTGCAGCATCGCATGAGCAACCTCGTGGATCATCGTCTTTATGGTCTGGCTCTCGCCCATGCCGACCTGAATGCAGATTTCTTTGTCTGCATCACTGTAATAGCCTTTGGCATCCCCTTCGATTTCATCAAACCGCATCGGCACAGGCGATACCTGCTCGATTGCCGCCGTAAGCAGCGCATAGTCTTTGACGCTGGCCGTCAGTTCGTTCACTTCCAACGACGGAATCGGTTCCCCATCGGTCTGTGAAACATCAAAAACCGTCGTCACTCGGAAGCGCGGAACCACATACTCCACACGTTCCATTTCCGGTTCACCGTTTTCGTTCAGCACAGCCAAGCCCGTATCCTTGTCGATTTTCTCTCGCTCCTCGACTTCCTTAATGGGAGCCGGAGCGATGATCTGGATGCCCTTTTCGCCTTTTTTAACGTAACGGTTAAACTTATTCTTCCATGCGTTAAACCCTGCCACCAGTGTGGCATCGGGCCGCTGCATAGCGATCAGCAGCGTATTATTGAAGCTGTAATTGTGGAATTTTGCCATCGTGCGCAGATACGTCGTGTACATTTCCGATGTAAAAATGTCCTTTACACCCTGCTCCAGCCGTTCCGTGATTTCTTTCATCTGCTGTTTGCGGTCAACTGCCATGCAAACCCTCCTTTTTCTTGACCCATCGTGTTTTCATCTGGCGCGGATATTGGTCAGCCTGTTTCGGTGCCTTCACGCCGTTCCATTCCAAGCCTCCGGCTCTGCCCTCACAGGTGTAGCCGGCAGCTTTCAGGGAGCTGCCATTCTCCGTGTCCAGAATGTAGGTAATAACTTTGTTGTAGCCCATGGCCCGTGCTGCACGGTATGCCGCCGCATACAAAATACTGCAAGCATTCGGCGTTCCATTCGTACATAGACGGTTGACTTCCAGCGTGTAGCCATCATCCAGCCGCCGCGCCACTGGCCTGC
>UMJY01070343.1_pt1 | contig 11067 bp, 8 predicted proteins | sample 1966191 | NCBI WGS metagenome assembly UMJY01 (sample SAMEA4836161, study PRJEB28245) | human gut metagenome | biome: gut microbiome; material: fecal sample | place: Denmark | collected 2008 | reverse complement strand
GATTTTAATCATTTTAAATTTATCATGTGCTTTTATTTTTGCAAAATCCATGATTAGTTATGACGTAAATAAGTTAACAGGTATAGAAAAAGATGCAAAAGAAATAACGAAATTAATTCCTGAAAAATCAAGAAACAGCGTGTTGGCATATAACGTCAAATCAGAGTATTATATTGTGACGGATATAGTCCCATGCTATAAATATTTTATGCTACAGGATTGGATGTGCAGTGTAAATGACGAAATGCAGGAAGAATTCAAGGAATATATTGAATCAGGGCAGGCAGAATACATAGTCGAAAATGGAGAAAATAATATTTATAATGAAAATGATGGAACAGATAATGATTTAGATTACATAATAGACGAGAAATATGAAGAAATAGGAAGAAATGACAGCTTTGTATTGATGAAAAGAAAATAGTACACGAAAGAAGAAAATAATATGTCACAGGAAACAAAGATAAAAATAGGAAAAGTAGCAAATATAATAGCTACAATTATATTTGTGGTATTTATTGTTGTAGTATTTGCAGGAATACCAATGACTACAACACAGTTTATAGTTTTAATGGCAGTACTTTTTATATTATTTACTATATGCACAATTGTTGCTCATATAATGCTGAAGGATTATAATCCAGAATAGTATAAAAAAATATAAAAAAATATATAAAAATGTAATAGTTTAGCTATTTGGTTGGACTGTTGCATTTTTTTTGTGAATTTTTTCACAAACAATTGCAATTACTATATTGATAATGGTATAATCAGATTCAATAGAAAAAAATAAGCATATGTTAATTATTATGAATAGTTGTCGGTAAGGTAGGAGAGAAATATGCAGAATCTAAAAGAACTGACAGGACAGCAAAAATATGATTTGTTAAGAAGTGAATATAAAGATTTTATTTTTGATTCCTATGAAGTTGAAAAAAATAGCAATGAGCTAGATATTAAATATAATTTTGTTGTGCCGGGACTTGCAGAGTTTCATCCAACATGGAAGATACCATTTAAGAATATTGAAGATACAAATGAAGATGCAATAAACAGACTAATTTTTAATCTGGGAATGGTAGAATTAGTCAGTTATTGGAAAATTGCATGTCCACAGAATGTTATTATTAAGTGTGGAGTATTGACTGATACACAGTTACAATGGTGGAAGAAACTATATTACAATGGCTTAGGCGAATGCTTTTATGTTAATGGCATTGAAACGTATGAAAAAGAATTCATGCATTTAGTTTGTGATTATAGTAAAGAACAGACAGATTGCACAAAGCCTGTTAAATTGCATGGGATATATGAAGGGTGTTTAGTGCCTATTGGTGGTGGAAAAGATTCATGTGTTTCATTAGAAGTGCTTAAAAGAATTAAAGATGAGAAAATAACAACTTACAGCGTAAACAGAATTGAAGCCGTAAAGAAAGTAATAGATGTAACTGATAATAAAATTGGAGATATTCTTTGTAGGAGAACATTAGATAAAACAATGTTACAGTTAAATAGTGAGGGATATATTAATGGACATACACCATTTTCTGCTATTGTTGCATTTTCTTCAGTATTAACAGCTGCATTAAACGGACAGAAATATATAACTTTGTCAAATGAAAACAGCGCAAACGAATCAACGGTTAAAGATTCAAAAGTAAATCATCAATATTCAAAAAGTTATGAATTTGAATTAGATTTTAATGATTACATTGCAACCATAGTGGAGTCAGACATAAGATACTTTAGTTTATTAAGACCACTTACAGAAATACAGATTGCAAAAATATTTGCATCAAGTGACAAGTACCTTGAAATATTTAGAAGCTGTAATGCAGGAAGTAAAAAAGGTATTTGGTGTTGCGATTGTCCAAAATGTTTATTTGTATATATAATTCTTTCACCATTCTTAAGTCAGGAGAGATTGACAGAAGTTTTTGGTGAAAATTTATTAAACAAAGAGAGCTTAGAAAAGTATTTCAGAGAACTTGTAGGAATAGATGAGAACAAACCATTTGAGTGTGTGGGAACACGAAGTGAAGTTGTGGCAAGCTTGAAATATATTATTGAAAAGGGTGAAAAACTAAAACTTACTGAAAAATATAAAGACTATATTGTGAATAATGGAGAAGATTTAAAGATACTGCTAGGTGAATGGTGCGATGAGCATCTTGTGCCGGATAATTTTGTAAAGGAAATAAGGAAAGTGGTGTAGTTATATGAAAATAGCAGATATTTTAACAGGGAAAAAGATTTTAATTTGGGGATATGGAAGAGAAGGTAAATCGACAGAACATTTCATTTTAGACCATAATATTGATTGTGAATATGATATTTTTGAAGGTAAATACGAAGATATCGATTGTGATAAATATGATATAATTGTTAAAAGTCCGGGCATAAAATGCCATGAAGATAATATTAAATTTACTTCACAGACGGAATTGATGTTAGCACAATTTGCAAAAAATATAATTGGTATTACAGGTACAAAAGGAAAGAGTACTACTGCATCTATGTTGTACACTACTTTAAGGAATTGTGGAGTAGATTGTGTATTAGTTGGTAATATAGGAAGACCATGTCTTGAGAGATATGACGAAATAAAAGATGATACTACAATAGTGTATGAAATGTCATGCCATCAGTTGGCACATGCAAAGGCATCACCTAAAATAGCAGTCCTTCTTAATTTATATGAAGAACATTTGGATTACTACGATACAATGGAAAGATATAAAAATGCTAAATTTAATATTTTCAGATATCAGAGAGTTACAGATACTTTTATTGTAAATGAGGAAATCGATTTAGATATACCGGTAAATGCAAGAAAAGTTGTTATGTCAGATAAAAATTTAGCAAAAGATTTCTTCCTTAAATTAAGAGGAATACATAACCAATACAATGCAAATGTAGTATATTATATTGCTACAAAGTGCTTTGGATTAGATGAAAAAGAAGTAACAAAATACATCGAATCTTTTGAAGGGCTTCCACATAGAATGGAACGTTTAGGGGAAATAGACGGAGTTACTTATTATGATGATTCAATTTCGACAATATGTCAGTCAGCAATTCAGGCTGTAGAAAGTATTGAAAATATTGGAACTATTATTATAGGTGGAATGGATAGAGGAATTGATTATCAGATTCTTTGTGATTATTTTGAAAAGAATACGAAGGTAAATGTTATTTGCATGTATGCTTCAGGTGAAAAAATTTATGATATGTTATCAGGCAGAGAAAATCTTTATATGTGTAATAACTTAGTAGAGGCAACAAATAAGGCAAAAGAAATTACAAAATCAGGACAAGCGTGTGTATTGTCACCGGCAGCAGCTTCATATGATCATTTTAAGAATTTTGAAGAGCGTGGTGATATGTACAAACACACTTTAGGTTTATAAAAAACTATACGGGGATGGTAAACACAAAGTATGTGCTAATAATAAAGTTAGTGAGGTTACAAAATGGAAAAGAGAAACTTAGACACTATATGCGTACAGGGAGGATGGCAGCCTAAAAATGGAGAGCCAAGAGTACTTCCTATTTATCAAAGTACTACATATAAGTATGACAATTCGGAACAGATGGGCAGATTATTTGACTTAGAGGAAGAAGGATATTTTTACACAAGACTTCAGAATCCTACAAATGATATTGTTGCACAGAAAATTTGTGATTTAGAAGGTGGTGTGGCAGGTATGCTTACATCTTCAGGACAGGCAGCAAATTATTATGCAGCATTTAATATTTGCGAAGCAGGTGACCATATTATATGTTCAGCACATGTTTATGGAGGAACATTTAATCTTTTTGGAGTTACAATGAAGAAACAAGGAATAGATGTAACTTTTATTAATCCTGATTGTACAGAAGAAGAATTAGAAGCTGCATTTAAACCAAATACAAAAATGGTATTTGGCGAAACAATATCAAATCCATCTTTAGTTGTATTAGATATTGAAAAGTTTGCAAAGGCAGCCCACAGACACGGAGTGCCACTTATAGTAGACAATACATTTGCAACACCGATTAACTGTAGACCATTTGAATGGGGAGCAGATATTGTTACACATTCAACAACAAAATATATGGATGGTCATGCAATGGCAGTAGGTGGAGCGATTGTTGATAGTGGAAATTTTGATTGGAATGCCCATGCAGATAAATTCCCAGGACTTACAACTCCTGATGATTCATATCATGGAATTGTATACACTGAAAGATTTGGAAAAGGAGCTTATATTACAAAGGCAACAGCTCAGCTTATGAGAGATTTAGGCTCAATTCCTGCACCTATGAATTCATTTTTATTAAATGTAGGACTTGAAACACTTCATTTAAGAGTGCCACGTCATTGTGAAAATGCTGTAAAGGTAGCAAAATATCTTAAGAATAGCGATAAAGTAGCATGGGTTAATTGCCCTATGTTAGAAGGAAATAAGTATTATGATTTGGCTAAGAAATATATGCCAAATGGTACATGTGGTGTAATTACATTTGGATTAAAGGGTGGAAGAGAAACGGCAATTAAATTTATGGACAGCCTTGAATTTATTGCAATTGTTACTCATGTTGCAGACGCACGTTCATGTGTACTTCATCCTGCAAGCCATACACACAGACAGATGACAGATGAACAGTTAATTGAAGCAGGAGTTCAACCGGATTTAATTAGATTTTCAATCGGTATAGAAAATGCTGATGATATTATTAACGATTTAGAACAGGCTTTAAATAGAATTTAAATGTATTAAACAAAACAAAGGTCTTCATGGATTAAACATGAAGACCTTTAATTTTATTAAAGATAACAAAGTTACTTTGCCCTTGAATGAAAAAAAAATGTCAGTTAATATATATATAAGAGAAATTAGATTTTAGATGGTAGATGGTAGTATGAAACATGCTTTTAGGAGGTGCGATTTATGAGTTACGTTGAAATAAAAGATGTTGTAAAAGAATATAAAACAGGAGAAATAACAATAAAGGCGGCAGATGGAATGAATTTTTCATTTGAAAAAGGAGAATTTGTTGTTATTGTCGGACCTTCAGGAGCAGGAAAAACTACCGTACTTAATATTTTAGGTGGAATGGATAAATTGACTTCCGGTAACGTTATTGTTGATGGAAAAGATATAAGCAGATACAGCAATAGGGAGTTAACTACATATAGAAGACATGATATTGGTTTTGTTTTTCAGTTTTATAATCTGGTGCAAAATCTTACAGCATTGGAAAATGTAGAACTGGCAGGTCAGATTTGCAAAAATCCGTTAGATGCAAAAAAAGTTCTTGAAAGCGTTGGACTTAAGGAAAGAATGAAAAATTTTCCGGCACAGCTTTCAGGAGGAGAGCAGCAAAGGGTATCTATTGCAAGGGCAATTGCAAAAAATCCTAAATTATTATTGGCAGATGAACCGACAGGAGCATTAGATTATCAGACAGGAAAAGCTATATTAAAATTATTGCAGGATACATGTAAAAAAGGTATGACAGTTGTTGTAATTACGCACAATCAGGCAATTGCACCAATGGCAAACAGAATAATTAAAATCAAAAACGGTAAAGTCAGTGATATGACAATAAATGAAAATCCACTTCCGGTAGAAAAAATTGAATGGTAAAAATTAAGTATCAAGAGGTAGCTATATGAAGGCATTAAGAAAAGAATTTTATGTTCAAATAAAAAAGACATTTGGCAGGTTTTTATCCCTGCTTTTAATTGTTGCCCTTGGTGTGGCTTTTTATGCCGGAATACGTTCTACGGAACCTGACATGAGAAAATCCGTGGATGCAATTTATGATAAAGAAAACATTTATGATATTAGAGTTGTAAGTGAACTTGGAGTAACTAATAACGATATTAATGCATTAAAGTTTATAGATGAAATAAAAGACATCGAAGGTATATATAATGTGGATCAGGTAGTTAAGAATGGAGAAACAGAGTATACCGTGAAAATGATGTCTAGAACGGATACAATTAATAAAGTGAAAACAAATGTGAATGAACTGTCAGACGATGAGTGCCTTGTGGATAGACAGTTAGCTGAACATAATTACATTAAGGTAGGGGACAAGATAACAGTTGATAATGAATACGTAAAGGGAAAGGAATATACCGTAAAAGGAACTTTTTGTACAGGTAATTATTTATCATTTCACAAAGGAAGCAGTACAGTAGGTTCAGGAAAACTTGATGGATTAATAATTATTAATAAAAATCAGTTTGATATGGATAACTTCTCTGATATTTATATTACATTAAAAGGTGCTAAAAAGTTAGACAGCTATGGAACAAAATATGAAAAGTATGTTGATAAAGTGACAAATAAAATTAAAAAAGTTGCGCCTGCTATGGAACAAAAAAGATACGAAGAAATAGTTGACGTGGCAAATGAAGAAATTCAGTCAGCTCAGGAAAAGATAAATAAAAATTATAAAAAATACGAAAAAGGTTTGAAAAAAGCGGATGATGGACAGAAGGAAATAGAAGAAAATAGTAAAAAAATAGAAGATGGAGAAAGTGAATTTAAAAAGCAGGAAAAAGAATATAAAAGTGGAGTTGAACAATACAATAAAGGGGAAAAGCAATATGAATCTGCCAGCATAAAATTGAAAGAGGGTGAAAAAGAGTATAAAAATGGTCAAAAACAATATGAAAGTGGATATGCTAAATATAAAACAGGAGTAAAAGAACTTGAAAGTGGAAAAAATGATTTAAATAACACTAAACAAGGGTTTGCTGCAATGGGAATGAGTGATGTGCCACAGGTTAAGAGCCAGATTGAAAGTGCACAGTCAGAGATCTCTAAACATGAGCGACAATTAAATAAAGCAAAAATTAAACTGGATAAAAGTAAAAAGAAGCTTGATAAAGCAAAGAAAAGTTTAATTGTTGGAAAGCAGGAATTAAAAAAATCAAGAGCAGTATTAGATAATACGAAAGAAAAACTTGAAACCGGGAAGCAAAAACTAGCTGATGGAAAAAAAGAAATTGCTGATGGTAAAAATGAGATTATAAAGGCACAAAAAAAGGTCGATAAGGCATATACGAAGCTTGCTAAGGCTCAGAAAAAGCTTAACAAAGCGCAAAGAAAAGTAGATAAGGCAAAAGATAAAGTATATGAGATAGAAAAGAAAGAATGGTATGTGCTGGACAGACAAACGGTTGTGTCATTTGTTGAATTTGGTCAGGACGCAGAGCGTATTGGAAATATAGGAAAAGTATTTCCACTTATATTCTTTTTGGTTGCAGCAATGGTAAGTTTGACGACTATGACAAGAATGGTTGAGGAAGAAAGAGTTCAGATTGGAACACTTAAGGCACTGGGCTATGGAAAAGGAAGTATAGCCGGAAAATATATCGCATATGGAGCAGTTGCAACAATTGTAGGTGGCATAATTGGAGGTATAGCAGGTAGCAAAACTTTACCATGGATTATAATAACTGCGTATAGATTGATGTATCAGAATTTATATATAATAGAAATTCCTATAAATGGATATTATTTTGTGACAGCATGTCTTGCAGCAGCAGTAAGTGTAATAGGTGCAACAATACTTGCGTGTTATAAAGCACTTATGGAACAACCGGCATCACTTATGCAGCAAGAAGCTCCAAAAGCCGGAAAGCGTGTGCTGCTTGAAAGAATACCTTTTATTTGGAATCATCTAAGTTTTAATATAAAATCGACTTTTAGAAATCTGTTTAGATACAAAAAAAGATTGTTCATGACTTTGTTTGGTATAGGTGGATGTATGGCTTTAATGCTTGTTGGATTTGGCGTTAAAAATTCCATAAATTCAATATTAACAATACAGTTTGACGATTTATTCCATTATGATTTGACAGTTACATACGATGATGAATGGACTAAGAAGAATGGAACGGATGAACTTAAAAAGATTCTCAACAGCAATTCGGATATAAAAGATAATTTACAGGCAGATGTATTGAATTATGATGTTGGAAAGGAAAATAGTACGGTAAGTACATACATAGTTATACCTGAAAGCACAGATGATATATCTAAATACGTTACATTTAAGAGCAGAACTAAAAATGAAAAATATAAGTTAAATGATGATGGTGTGCTTATATCTGAAAAAATGGCTAAGAAAATCGGAGCCAAAGTAGGCGATGAAATTTATTTCAAAGAAAGCGATACTGTAAGATATAATGTAAAGGTTAGTGCAATAATCGAAAATTATAGTTATCATTATATGTATATGACCGGAAAATATTATAAACAGATAACCGGGAAAGATGCAAAAATGAATACTGCTTTTTGTATTCTGAAAAAAGGCAGAGTTATAGACGATAAAATAGGAAATAAAATAATGAGTAATGATGGTGTTGCAGGAGTATCATTCTTACAGACAACATATAATAGTTTTAGTGAAATGATGAAAAGTATGGATACGGTTGTAATCGTACTTGTATTTTCGGCAGGACTACTTGCATTTATTGTACTTTATAATCTTAACAATATAAATATTGCTGAAAGACGAAGAGAATTGGCAACATTTAAAGTACTTGGCTTTTATGATATGGAAGTGTCAGGTTATATTTACAGAGAAAATGTCATTATCACAATTTTAGGAATTATAATAGGCATTGGATTTGGAATAATTTTGCACCAATTTGTAATTCAGACGGCAGAAATTGATATGGTTATGTTTGGAAGAAAGATTGGAACGCGTGGTTACATTTATAGCACATTATTAACAATTTTATTTGCTGTAATAATTAATATTTCGATGCATTTTAAATTGAAAAAAGTTGATATGGCAACATCACTAAAAAGTGGAGAATAATAAATAAAAAAGAAAGATAGGAAGAAAAAATGAAATTCAGACCATGTATAGACATTCATAATGGGAAAGTAAAACAGTTAGTAGGTGGAACGCTTAAAGATAAAGGTAATAAGGCACAGGAAAATTTTGTGTCACAAAAAGATGGAGCATATTATGCAAATATGTATAAAAATAACAATCTTGAAGGTGGACATATTATTATTTTAAATGCAGCAGATTCCGAGTATTTTGAGGCTTCAAAAAAGCAGGCACTTGAAGCGCTTGCTGCTTATCCGGAAGGAATGCAGATAGGTGGAGGAATTAATGCAGAAAATGCAGCTGAATATATTGAAAATGGAGCAAGTCATGTTATTGTTACATCATATGTATTCAAAAATGGAGAAGTAAATTACGAAAATTTAGACAAACTTGTAAAGGCAGTAGGTAAAAGTAAAATCGTATTGGACTTAAGTTGCAGAAAGAAAAACAATGATTATTATATAGTTACAGACAGATGGCAGACATTTACTAACATTAAATTAAATGAAGAAACAATGGAGCATTTTTCCAAATATTGTGATGAATTTCTAATCCATGGAGTTGATGTGGAGGGAAAAGGTTCGGGAATGGAAGAAGAGTTAGTAAAATTGCTTTCAAAGTGGGAGAAGAACCCAATTACTTATGCAGGCGGAATTGCAAGTGTAGATCAGATAGATAATTTCAAAAAAATATGTGATGCAAAATTAGATTTTACAATAGGAAGTGCATTGGATATTTTTGGTGGACATTTATCATATCAGGAAATAGCTGCTAAATATAATGAATAAAAATGATAGGTTACATTTTTATTCTTGTGCAATCGTATAGTATTTTATGATTGGCATCTTTTAAGTGGCTTATAATATTATTTTGAAAAATCTCCATACTATTTATAGAAAGTAGTATGGAGGTTTTTTATGAGTGAAAATAAAGAAAAAAATGACGATATCATAGAATATGGGCAGACTGATTTAGATAAAAATAAAGATCATAAGAAAATACATTTGCTTAATATTATAGGTGAAATAGAAGGGCATGATTGTCTTAGCAGTAATACGAAAACAACAAAGTATGAACATGTTATTCCAACGATTGCGGAAGTTGAGGATAATGATGAAATAGACGGTTTGCTTGTTATATTAAATACTGTTGGTGGAGATGTGGAGTGTGGACTTGCAATAGCAGAGATGATTGCAAGTATGAGTAAACCTACAGTTTCACTTGTCCTTGGAGGAAGTCATTCAATAGGAGTGCCATTAGCTGTTTCTACGGATTATTCATTTATTGTTCCGACCGGAACAATGGTAATACATCCTGTAAGAATGAATGGATTATTTATTGGTGTTCCACAAACATATGATTATTTTATGAGAATACAAAAAAGAATAAACCAATTTGTTGTTAATCATTGTGGGATAACTGAGCATAGATTTATAACATTGATGACAGAAACTGAAGTGCTTACAAAAGATGTTGGAAGTATTCTTGTTGGAAAGGAAACAGTGGATAAAAAAATAATAAACGAAGTTGGTGGCTTAAAGGAGGCAATGAATAAATTAAAATCCATGATAGATGATAAAAAAATATAATGGTGTCAGGGGCAAAAGGTCTAAGTCCGCGTGAGTTTGTTCATAAGTGGGCTTAGACCTTTTATAGCTGCCAAGCATTAATATGTATTATAACTTGAATTAAGATTGAAAAAATAGTAAAATGGAATGTACTTATGGATTTTAGAAGGATAAAACTATTTGGAAAGTAGTAGGTGGATACATGGGATTATTTAAAGCAATAATATTAGGAATTGTGCAGGGACTGACAGAGTTTTTACCTGTAAGTAGTTCAGGACATTTGACTATATGTAAGCAATTAATTGGAATGGAAGATATCGGTTTTTCATTTGATATTATTTTACATGTTGGAACATTGCTGGCAGTATTCTTAGTTTACTGGAGAGATATAGGACGTCTTATAGTAGATGGAATAGGAATTATTGTTGATGTTTGCTTTAATATAAAAGAGTTTTTTGTCAGCAAAAAAATGCAGGATGAGCCATTTTACAGAAAAGTAATATGTAATGGTTATAGAAAATTCGCAATGCTGGTAATAGTATCTACAATCCCAACAGGTATAATCGGTTATTTTGGAAAAGATTTAGTTGAAAAAGCAGGAACTACTCTTTTAGTTCCCGGAATATGTCTTATTATAACAGCAACACTTCTT
>UMJY01017676.1_pt1 | contig 11118 bp, 9 predicted proteins | sample 1966191 | NCBI WGS metagenome assembly UMJY01 (sample SAMEA4836161, study PRJEB28245) | human gut metagenome | biome: gut microbiome; material: fecal sample | place: Denmark | collected 2008 | reverse complement strand
ATAATTATCCCACAAATTGCTCCAGCCGAAAAACTCCGGACTAGTAATATTGGTATAATCCCATTTGCAGAAAGAAGTGATAAACACCGTAATAATGGGATACAGATAAAATACGCAAAATGCGATCAGGGTAGGCGCAAGAAACGCTATAATAAATCCTTTTCTCCGCGTACCCAGCTTATTCTTTCTTTTTTTCGCAGCATTCTGATTTTCCAAATTCATACCTCCAAAAAGGGAAGAGATTTCTCCCCTCCCTCTTCTATTTCATTCATAGTTTCTGTTCATCACAGCTGTGTGCTTTAAGCAACCAACGCGATCAGCTCTGTCTGAAGTGCTGCAAATCTTGCATCAATATCTGTTCCTGATACCGCACACTCCATCAATGCATTGATGATAGCTTTGTCCACGTCAGATCCCCAGGTATAGTTCATGTCAATCACTACAGTATCAGCTTCATTTACCTGAGAACAAGCCTGTGCAAGCTTTCTTGTAGCTGCATCATCACTCTCTTCTGCAAGTGCGTTCAAATCAACTGTTGTGTTACATGGATTTGCCTGTACGCCAGTGAAGATTTTTTCTTGAACCTCAGCACTTGTCATATATTTGATAAACTCAAGTGCCAGCTCTGTTTTCTCATCACTCATGTTATTTGCCACAGCAAGTCCGCCGCCTGCAGAAGCGATTGCAATATTTCCAGGGAATAAAGCAGGCTCAATGGCATCTGTTAAAGACGCATCAATTCCACTTGCATTCCATACACCATTGAAAAGAACACCAGCCTTACCATTTGTATTAAATTCTGCCATAAGATTTCCGTTATCATCTGTAGTATGCTCAGAACCATTTGCCTGATCCAGGTTTGCAGCAGTCTTAAATGCAGCTGCAAATTCCTCTGAATTGATGGTGTCCTCTGTCAGCTCAGATTCCAGCATTTTCTTTCCTTCATCTGTAGAAGCCATAACTGTGTTTACAATATAGCTGGAGCCCTGTCCTGCAATGTATCCGTACACATCCTCGTCCAGAGCACAGATTTTTTCCATTGCTTCTCCAAAAGAATCCCAGTCTGCAAACGCCTCCTCTGTAATTCCGGCTTTTTCAAAAATATCGGAATTATACCATAAGCCACGGCTCTCAATCTGATCATGCACTGCATAAATATGACCATCCATATCATGCTGTGTATAGTTAAGACCAACTGCATCCTGCAGACCATTTTCATCGATATACGGTTTCAGATCGTATACCAGATCCTGGGAAAGTGCTGCCTGCGGAACTCCGCCACCGCCTACATCTACCAGATCCGGGAAGGAACCGCCAGCAACCTGTGCACTTACAATGTCATCTCTGTTTTCTACAGCGATTGGTTTGAATGTAACTGATCCATCAGCATGTTCCTTTGCGAACTCATCATAGATATCCCTCATAACCTGAGCTGCAGCCCACTCGCTCTCATCCTGGTAATATCCATGGTAAAATTCCAGAACATCATCATCTGCATAAGCAGTCGTTCCAAATCCAACCAGTGCAGTAGTCCCCATTGCTGCTGCCAGTAAAACACTTACCATTTTTTTCTTCATTACAAAAATCCTCCTTCATAAATTATACGTCTTTGCTTTAACTGTCCTTATTTTACCCTTGTTTTTGGTATTTTTGAATGAATCCCGTTTGCAATTTACAGGTATTTATTGACATTTTCACAATAAAAATAAGGAAAATATTTACCTGACGGCAATATTTTCCTTATCTTTATTTTCCCTATTTATCTATTTTCATTTCACCCAGCTGCCGGGTAAAAGCTTCCGGTGAAATTTTACCGGTAAGCTCTCTGAAAATGTTTTCTGTAAAATAGGCTTTCTGTTCATAAGTCCACAGATTATCCGGAACTTCAATTTTATCCTCTGCGCTTAATACCAGGGAAGCAGCCTGAAACAGCCGCGGCATTTCCTTCTCGTAAGAATCCAGAACTACCTGCTTATTCGCCGGAATCTGCTCTGTTTCCTCCAAAATCCGCGTCTGCACCTTCTTGCTTAGCATATATTTCAGGAACCGGATGGAAGCCTCCTCTTTCTGTTCGTTTCCACTTTTTCCAAGCACATAACCAAAACAGGCAGATTCGCAAGACAGCTTCTTCCCGGATGTAGTTGGAAGCAGTGCATACTTGGCATTAATGTTTTCGGAAATCATGGAAGCGCCCCATACGCCATTCACATATATGGCAAGCTTTCCTTCATTGAACAATCTGGTCTCATCCAAATAACTGTATTCTGCATTTTCGGAGGTGGAATATACATAAATTTCCTGCAGCCGTTTCAATACCTCTGAAATTGTACCGATATCGTTTCTGTCCTTTTCTGTACCTTCTTCCAGAAGCATATGATCCATAAAATAAAGATAGCCCTCCGGAGATGTCTGAAGCGAAGCAATTTCATTATTCTCACGTTCCGACCATTTCCAGATTTTGTAGCACATACCGCGAAAAGCATCCCAGGTCCTGGGAATTTCCTTTACGCCAGCTGCGTGCAGAATATCTTCATTATACCAATAACCACCACTTAAGGACAAAACATCTGACACTGTAAACAGCTCCCCTTCTTCTGTGGTCCAATAGTTCAGATTGGTCTGGGAAATATTGGAGGCAAACTCTTCATCTTTTTTCACATAGGGCATAATATCCAGCGCCATATCATTTTCTACAATAAAATCATAGGTTGTATTCTGTCCCATACCGCTGAAGGTAATCACATCCGGCATATCTCCCACCATGATCATGTCCTCCACCTTACGCAGCATTTCCTTTCTTCCTGGCATGGAGATCAGCTGCACCTCAATGTCCGGATTCTCCTTCTGAAATCCATCGTAAATATCCCGCATAGCCACATGGTCTTCACCGGTTCCACCCCATGCATGAATCATCGTGATGGTTACAGGCTCTTTTTCTTCTTTTCCGCAGCCTCCAAGGAGCAGGCTTCCAGCTATTCCGATGCGAAAGAAAAGGGCTCTAATTTTTCTCTTCATTTTGTTCTCTTTTCCTGAATTCTTTCGGTGATACCCCGGTTATCTTTTTAAACATTTTAGAGAAATAACCGGCATCCTCCACTCCTACCGCTTCTGAAATCTCATAGGTCTTCATCTCTGTACTCTGCAAATATTCTTTCGCCTTTTCCACCCTTTTTATTAGAATCTCATCAAACAGATTCACACCTGTTTTATTCTTATAATAACGGCTGAGATAGCTGCGGTTCACATGCAGAGTATCTGCAATATCATCCAGCGTGATCTTTTTGCGAAAATTTTCTTCCAGATACTGTTCGATCTGGTCAAGCAATGATTCCGGTTCTTCTGCCTTCGTATGCTCCTGGATTTCAAGCTCTTTTTTCAGTCTGGACAGCTTTCCGATTGCTTTTTCCACTGCCTGGGGAAGTTCGTCTATAATGGAAATCTTAAGCACATACTCACATACACTGTATTTAATGGCACGTTTGGCATACTCAAAATCCGAATATGCGGTAAGGATGATCACCTGGGTTTCCGGGCAGGTTTCGTATATATATTTACATACTTCTAACCCGTCAGCACCAGGCATCTGTATATCTGTGATCACAATGTCCGGCATTTCTTCCCCGATTTCTTCCAACAGCTCCTGTCCATCACTGACTACTTTCTCCAGAGAGCAGTTCATTTTTCCCCAGTTTATCAGCTTCTGCAAAGCCTCTCTGATGTATCCTTCATCATCGGCTGCTATCACTTTCCACATAATTTCCACCTCTTTCAATTGGAACTGCAATTTCTATTTCCGTTCCCTTTCCCGGTTCGCTCCAGACCTGGAACTTGTAATGATCCCCATACAGGATCCGGAGCATTTTCTTTGTATTTTCCCATCCCACATGGGTATGGGGAATGTTTTCTTTATTTTCCTCTGCCTTCATCTGATTCTGACCAACGCCTACTCCATCATCTTTTACCCAGATATAAAGCATTTCCCTTTCATATAAAAGGACCTGCAGATTTCCTTTTTCCCGCTTTGGTTCCAGACCGTGTGAAACTGCATTTTCCACCAAAGGCTCAATAAGAAGACGAGGAATCAGATCTTCGCCGATTTTTTCATCCTCAAGCTTCACCTCATACGACAGTTTGGCCTGATAACGGCTCTTCTGCAGATATAAATAGAACTGAACGATTTCCAGTTCCTCTTTTACCTTTATCTTAATCTCTTTTTCCCGGAATATCTTGCCCTGCATCAGTCTGGAAAAAGCATTCAGCCCATCGTAAACTTCTTCATTTCCTGCCATTTTCGCTTTCAGACTCAGCATGGCCAGAATATTAAACTGGAAATGGGGATTTATCTGGGACTGGAGATATTTTACCTGGGATCTGGCTGCCACAATTTCTTTTTCGTAAACCTGGGTGATCAGATATTCGATTCTGTCTGCCATCTCATTAAACACGATCCCCATGTCATGAAACTCCAGAATAGAAGAATCTTCCATTCTGACATTCAGATCCGGTTTTCCAAAGGCCTGTATGCTTTGGATCATCCTGGTGACCGGTTTTGTAAAGCGGTAGCTGATAGCATATGAAACCAGAAATGCAATTCCCAGTACCACAACAAAACCCACAAGAACAATAAAAAGAGTGGGCTTCAAAATAGAAAAAATATTCCCATATCCCACTGTGATCACCGTGCGTACTCCAAATCCGCAGGGATTTCCATAGCCGATCACTTTCGCACCCTCCAGGTCTTTTGTTCCACTCCATGAATTCTCAGAGGTCTGCAGCTTTTTCACCAGCTCCGGGGCGCCTTCTGAGACAAGCAACTGATCATTTTTGTCCAGGACTGCCCATCCTCCATTATGATACAGCTGTACCGTTTCCAGAACTTTCGCTACTGCACTCTGGCTGATCTGCACGATTCCGGTTCCTTTTTCTGCCATATTCTCATCATAAATACGAAAAAAAATATTCAATTCATCTTCATCGGACAAACAGGCATACTGGTCACTGGTGCCTTTGAACTCCTGCTGTAGTTTTTCGTATTTTCGCTTCTGTTCTCTCCCTGCTGCCAGGGTAGTTGCATAATAGTGCTCATAAATACATTCATTTCCATTATTAAACAAATAAATTCCAGTGACAAAAGGCAGCTGACGTTCTACCATATTCCGCTCTGAAAAAAGTTCCATGCTGTAGGAAAGCTGTGGTTCTATTTCCTCCAGGTCGTATTCTTCCTTCTGAAAAAATTCATCCAGTACCGTATTATGACGTATGGCGATCACGCTATCCTCAATAAACTGCATATGCGCCTCATACTGCTGACTGGTATAGCGAAGTACATATTCAATATCTTCCTGTGTTTTCTGGAAAAAGAAAGAAAAAAAGACATAGAAAACAGCTGCGCATACAGACAGCAGGGTGCATACAGAGGTCACTATCATCAGAAGAGTAAGTTCCCTTTTCAGGGTGTACGTTTTTTTCATTTTATTTATCCCCAGGGTAAATTTCTATGTTATAAATTCATTATAGGAAAAGCTTTCGAAACTTGCAATCAGTTTTCACCAAAAAAAGCAAAAAAAAGCAGAAATATTTATGGCATTTCGCCCAAATATAGGGTATACTGATATTGTCTCAGGAACAAGGGCAGGGTTTTTATATGACAGCATTCTGATAATGCCGTCATTTTTTTGCACCTTGTTAAAGTGATCATACTCACTTATTGACAAAGAAGGAGAGGTAAAATGAAAGTAATTAAAGTTAAGAATTATGAAGAGCTGAGCCGTACTGCAGCTACCATTATCGCCGGTGTTATTTTGTCCAAACCGGATTGTATCCTTGGTCTTGCTACCGGTTCTTCCCCGGTAGGTACCTACGATCAGCTGGCTGCTATGTATGAAGAGGGAATACTGGATTTTTCCCATGTAAAGTCTGTGAACCTGGACGAATATGTAGGACTGGACGGATCCAATGACCAGAGCTACCGTTACTTCATGAACAAGAACCTGTTCAGCAGAGTCAATATAGATATTAAGAATACCTATGTTCCGGACGGAACCAATCCGGATACAGAGGCCTGCTGCGAAGCTTACAATACACTGCTTAAGAATATGGGAGCTGCAGACCTTCAGCTTCTTGGAATAGGACCTAATGGCCACATCGGATTTAATGAACCAGACGACCATTTCCAGGCTGGCACACACTGTGTAGATCTTACAGAGGCTACCATCCAGGCGAATAAGCGTTTTTTTGCAAGCGAGGAGGATGTGCCGCGCAAGGCTATTTCTATGGGAACCGGCAATATTATGAGCGCAAAGACCATTCTTCTTGTAGCTAACGGCAAGAACAAAGCCAAGGCTCTCGCTGCTGCGATCAAAGGCCCTGTTACCCCACAGTGCCCGGCTTCCATCCTTCAGTTCCATCCCAATGCAATTATTGTGGCAGATGAGGATGCACTGAGCGAACTGTAATTTTTTTATTTATGCTTATATAAAAAGGAGCTGCCTCAGTATGTTCCAAAAAGGCTTTCTGCAAGCTGTACGTCACAATTTGCAGAAAGCCTTTTTTCAACACGCTCTAAAAAAGCAGCTCCATTTTTGTACCTTTTCCAAGATCGCTGTCCACATTGATCTGTGCATGATGTAAGGTTGCCCCGTGCTTTACAATGGACAGTCCAAGACCGGTTCCTCCGGTCTGCCGCGAATGGCTTTTGTCCACCCGGTAAAATCTCTCAAATATTCTTTTCTGTTCAGATTTCGGAATTCCGATTCCATCATCCTCAACCCGGTAAAAAGGACGATTCCCTTTTCTGCCTACATAAATATGAATGTGTCCTCCCGGATTGGTGTAACGAACAGCATTGTCCGCAATATTGTACAGCATTTCATATAAAACATGCCGTACTCCCTGAATGTTGATTGGAATACCACAATAATCCAACGAAATGTTTTTCTTTTCCGCATGATCCCGGAGATTGTTTACCACATCCTTTGCCAGCTCATCAAGCTCTACACTTTCCATGGAGACCACTGCATCCTGCTGTTCATCCAGACGCGACAACTGGATAATATCTGCCACCAGATTTCCCAGACGATTGGCCTCCTTATAGATTCGTCCTGAAAAATCAGCAATATTCTCCGGTCTCACCATTCCATTCATCATCAGCTCCGCATAACCGGAAATGGACATCAGAGGTGTCTTTAATTCATGGGAAACATTTGCAGAGAATTCCCTTCTCACAGCCTCTGTCTTCTTCAACTCCTCCAGCTGGCTTGCAATCTGCTTATTCTGCTGATCCACCCGCATCAACAAAGGACGGAGTTCTTCGTAGCATACATTCGAAAGGGGATGCTCCAGATCCAGGTTGTTCACCGGCTCGATCAGACTCTTTATCTGCCTTTGCACCAGAACGATCTCTACCAGAATGATCAACAGCATCAAAATTCCAAGCCAGATAAAGCTGCTAAGCAACGTATGGAACACACTGTCTGTTGTTTTTGCCAGGCGGAGGATTCTGCCATCATTTAGCTTCACCGCATAATAAAAGGTCTGGTGTGACAAGGTTTCCGAATAACGGACGATTTCTCCCTGTCCATCTTCCATAGCCTGGATAAATTCCGGACGGCTGCTGTGGTTTGGAAGCTTTGAAGCCTCTGCCTCATTATCATAGAGTACGTTTCCCTCTGAATCGGTGAGCGTAATACGGGTATCTGTGGCTTTTCCCACATTTCCGTTTAAATACTCTTCTCCAACTTCTTCAATCCCCACTTTTACATATTCAGCTTCATCTCGGACGCCCTTTTTCATAGTACTGTTAAACTTATCATACATCACAAAGCTGGCGGCTATAAAGGTAAGGATAACCGTGAGAACGATCATCACACTGGTATGACTGAGGATTTTCTTTTTCATCCTTGACTGCCTCCCTTGTCTGCCATTCTGTAACCTACGCCGCGGACAGTCTCGATTAGTCTGCCGGTATCCCCAAGCTTCTGCCGAAGGGTTCGCACATGTACATCCACAGTTCTGGTCTCCCCGTCAAAATCATAGCCCCATATATGGCACAAAATCTGGTCACGGGTCATAACGATTCCTCTGTTTTCCATAAGATACAGAAGAAGTTCAAATTCCTTGCGGGTAAGCTCCACAGGCTGATCATCACAATACACCTGATGACGGCCTGGAAAAATACGAAGTTCCTCACAGCTAAGCTCTCTGTCATCTCCGTGGCGGCTGCTGCGCCTGAGCACCGCCTTCACTCTGGCTATAAATTCCATCATTCCAAAGGGCTTGGTAATATAATCGTCTGCACCGGCTTCCAGAGCACGGACCTTATCAAATTCTGCTTCCTTGGCAGTTACCATAATGATGGGAATATCTCTGGTTCCGGAAGATTTTTTCAGTTTTTCCAGAATGGAATATCCATCCTCTCCCGGAAGCATAATATCAAGAAGAATCAGCTCTGGTTCCTCCTCTGCAAGGGCTTTCCACAATTCCTGGGAGTCTTCTAACCCTCTTGCATGAAATCCGGTCGTCTCTAATGTATATACTAAAAGATCACGGATGTTGTTATCATCTTCAACACAAAAAATCATTTTTTAGTATTCTCCTCCCATGTCTTACCTATTTTTTACATTACCTGTAAATCATCATTATTTCTTAGTATACGTACTTTTTTCCCCTTATACAAGTGCACAACTGTAAAGTCACGGTAAAAAGCAGGAAAACAGGTTACCGTTCACGACCTGACCAGTAACACGCTTCGCGATGCACAGAAATCATGCATTCGCATGTTTTCGCGCCGCAAAAATTATATTACCAGTCGCTGCCTCCGGAAATGATTCTCACAGGAATTTTTCCAGAGCAGCAACTGGCAACATCTACTCTCCCGGTTACGGAAGCATATAGTTCACACGGGCAACCTCCAGTTCGTGATGGAAATGTTCTCCCGGTGCATTTTTTACAGTGTCAAGGTGACTGTGGGTATCATAAAGATCCTCATGCACCTGAGTCACACAGACTCCGATATTGGAACAATGATCTGCGATTCTCTCCAGGCTGGTTGTAATGTCAGAAAGCACAAATCCCATCTCTATTGTACATTCTCCGGCACGAAGACGATTTACATGGCGTCTTTTCAGCTCACGGCTTAGCTCATCGATCACTTCTTCCAAAGGCTCAATTTCTTCGGCTGCTCTCATGTCCTGGTTTGCAAAAACGCTATACGCTTTTTCCACAATATCCGACACGGCTTTTTCCATAATGTGAAGTTCCTGCACTGCCTTGTCTGAAAAGCGGGCATTTTTTTCTGAAATTTCCTTTGCAGATTTCATAATGCTAAGTGCGTGGTCGGAAATACGCTCAAAATCTCCGATACAGTGAAGCATAATGGACAAGCTGTGGCTGTCTTCCAGAGAAAGATCTTTCTGATTTAACTTGATCAGATAGGTTCCCAGTTCGTCCTCATAGCGGTCAACCTTTGCTTCAATCTTTTCCACACGGAAAGCTGTCTCCTCCTGGAAATCATCCAGCAAACCAAAAGAAAGGTTCAAAGCGGTTTTGGACTGCTCTGCCATTTTCCTGGCAGCTGTTTTGCTCTGCTCAATAGCAATACCAGGATTACTAAGAAAACGGGATTCCAGGATCATAAACTCCTGATCTTCTGCGGAAATAACTTTCTCCTCTTTTGTATCACGGACAGTTGCACATGCCATTTTTACAAGCATATCTCCAAACGGAAGAAGTACAAGTGTTGCAATGATGTTAAAGGCACTGTGGATCACTGCGATGCCGGCAGGACCTGCCACTTCTTCAATGAAAGAGAAATGTAAAAATCCATTCAGCACATAGAATACAACCATAAATGTAACAGTTCCTACAATATTAAAGTACAGATGAACGATTGCTGCACGTTTTGCATTCTTAGTAGCACCGATTGAAGAAAGCATTGCTGTAATACAGGTTCCAATATTCTGTCCCATGATAATCGGAAGCGCTGCTCCGTAACGGACTGCACCAGTTACACAAAGCGCCTGGAGAATACCAACAGAAGCTGATGAAGACTGAATAACAGCAGTCAGAAGTGCACCAGCCAGCACACCTAAAACAGGGTTGGAGAACTTCAGAAGGATGTTTGTAAATTCCGGTACCTCTGCCAGAGGTTTTACGGCACCGCTCATGGTATTCATACCGAACATCAGCACTGCGAAACCAACCAGAATGTTTCCAATATCTTTCTTCTTTTCATCATGAAGGAAGACAATAAAAACAACTCCGATCAATGCCAGAATCGGTGAAAATGAGTTTGGGTTCAAAAGTCTTACAAAGAAATTGGAGCTTTCAATTCCAGCCAGGCTGAGGATCCATGCGGTAACAGTAGTACCGATATTTGCGCCCATAATAAAGCCAACAGCCTGGGACAGATGCATGATTCCCGAGTTTACGAAGCCGACTACCATAACTGTGGTTGCCGATGAAGACTGAATGATTGCAGTAACTGCTGCACCAACCAAAACTGCTTTCACACGGTTAGATGAAAGGTTTTCCAAAATCTTTTCCAGTTTACCGCCGGAAAGCTTTTCCAGACCGTCTCCCATTACCTGCATTCCATAAAGGAACATCGCCAGTCCGCCGACCAATGTCAGAATGCTAAAAAAATCCATTACGTTTCCTCTCCTTTTTTTATCCTTTTAAAAGTTTATTGGGTTCTTAATTTCTTTTGTTTACAAAACCAATATAAGTGGGCTATGTAAAGTTTCGGGTGAGAAGAATGTTAAATATATGTAAAATACTTTACAATCTTGGATTTTCTTATACAGGAAAAATGTAAAGCCAGGCTGTTGAAAATGTAAAATATTTGTTTGATAGTTGATTTTACTGTATTTTCCAAATTTTACATTCAAAAAAATCCCCCAGGAAACATGAAGAATAATTTTACAATTATCGCTGCATATCTCATGAGGGATTTTTATATAATACGTGTAATGATTCAGTATCTTCACTGTTACACACTTCGCGGAATAACATCATCAGACTCGTTCTAAAGCCTGTTTGAAAAAGACTCTGATACCTTTAAAATCCTCGGATTTCCTCTTCCTCTGAATGGGTTTTATCGATGGAGCGGATTTCCAGAAA
>UMJY01048149.1_pt1 | contig 11180 bp, 8 predicted proteins | sample 1966191 | NCBI WGS metagenome assembly UMJY01 (sample SAMEA4836161, study PRJEB28245) | human gut metagenome | biome: gut microbiome; material: fecal sample | place: Denmark | collected 2008 | reverse complement strand
CAACAAACATTCGATCAGCTGACCGGTGGAGCATTTAAAAAATTTGTAACTGGTAACTAAAGCAAAGTGTAACCCGTTAACAAAATAATTTGGAACTTATTAACTGAATATTTTCTCAAGAATAAGAGATTGATTTTTATATATTAAGAAAATGGCGTAAAGAAGCCATATAACAAAGAAATCGAAACATTGAGATCGAGAATAGAGATCAGAATAGAAGCTGTCAGGGTCGATATCAGAGATGTGACGAGAAAGCATTTCTGAAGACAATGGGATAAGAAAAGATTTCGAATAAGATCCATAGAATGAGATTTCAAAAAAGATAAAAATATATAGAAATTAATAAAAATCTTGGGAAAAGGTCTTGACAAAGGCATGCAGGCATTTTATAATAGCCTAGCATGCCTTTTTGGGGAGCAAAACCAAGAAGTGCATGTATAGTCACAAGGTGAATTTAAGTAACCACAGTAGAAAACATGTATGGAGGTGAAATCAATGCCAACTTTTAACCAATTAGTTAGAAAAGGGAGAAAAACATCTGTAAAGAAATCTACAGCACCAGCACTTCAGAAAGGATTTAACTCTTTAAAGAAGAAAGCTACAGACACAAGCTCACCACAGAAGAGAGGTGTATGTACAGCTGTTAAAACTGCAACTCCTAAAAAGCCTAACTCTGCTTTACGTAAGATCGCCAGAGTTCGTCTTTCTAACGGAATCGAAGTAACAAGTTATATCCCAGGTGAAGGACATAACTTACAGGAACATAGTGTTGTTCTGATTCGTGGTGGTCGTGTTAAGGACTTACCAGGTACTCGTTACCATATCGTTAGAGGTACACTTGATACAGCAGGTGTAGCTAACAGAATGCAGGCTCGTTCCAAATATGGAGCTAAAAGACCTAAGAAAAAATAAAACAAAACTAAATTGGTACAAAGCAGCGTAATTAAACGCTACCTTGTATAGTTGTGCCGGAACTTTATTGTTTCCTACAAAGGTTACAGGAGATATAAAAGTCCTGCACGAACATGCAATAACTAAGTATGAGTACCGATGAATTAATGATTATTAAGGAGGGAAGAACCGTGCCACGTAAAGGACATATTGCGAAAAGAGACGTATTAGCAGATCCTATTTACAACAATAAGGTTGTGACAAAATTAATCAACAACATTATGTTAGATGGTAAAAAAGGAGTTGCTCAGAAAATCGTATACGGAGCATTTGCCCGTATCGAAGAAGAAGCTGGAAAACCAGCTTTAGAAGTATTCGAAGAAGCTATGAACAACATCATGCCAGTTCTTGAAGTAAAAGCTAGACGTATCGGTGGAGCAACATATCAGGTGCCTATCGACGTTAGACCAGACAGAAGACAGGCATTAGCGCTTCGTTGGATCACAACTTTCTCACGTAAAAGAGGAGAAAGAACAATGGAAGAACGTCTTGCAAAAGAACTTCTTGACGCTTCCAACAATACAGGAGCATCTGTAAAGAAAAAAGAAGATATGCACAAGATGGCAGAAGCAAACAAAGCATTCGCACATTACAGATTCTAATTTCAAGAATCTGTTCTGGCGTCTTGCCAGATATGCTTCTATGTTAAAACTTATAGGAGGAAAAAATCTTGGCTGGAAGAGAATATCCATTAGAGAGAACCAGAAATATCGGAATCATGGCTCATATTGATGCTGGTAAAACAACAACAACAGAGCGTATCCTTTATTACACTGGTGTAAACTATAAAATCGGTGATACTCATGATGGTACTGCTACTATGGACTGGATGGAGCAGGAACAGGAAAGAGGTATCACAATCACTTCTGCAGCTACAACATGTCATTGGACACTGCAGGATCATTGCAAGCCTAAAAAAGGTGCTTTAGAGCATCGTATCAATATCATTGATACTCCAGGGCACGTTGACTTCACAGTTGAAGTAGAACGTTCTCTGCGTGTACTTGATGGTGCAGTAGCAGTCTTCTGTGCAAAAGGTGGAGTAGAGCCTCAGTCTGAAAACGTATGGAGACAGGCTGATACTTATAACGTACCTAGAATGGCATTCATCAATAAGATGGATATCTTAGGTGCTAACTTCTACGGAGCAGTTGATCAGATGAAAGATCGTCTGGGAGCTAACGTAGCAGTACTTCAGTTACCTATCGGTAAAGAAGACGACTTCAAAGGAATCATCGACTTATTCGAGATGGAAGCCTACATCTACAATGATGAAAAAGGTGAAGACATCTCTATCGTTGAAATCCCAGAAGATATGAAAGAAGAAGCAGAACTTTATCACACAGAATTAATCGAAAAGATCTGTGAATTAGACGACGATCTGATGATGCAGTACCTTGAAGGTGAAGAACCAAGTGTTGATGATTTAAAAGCTGCATTAAGAAAAGGAACATGCGAATGTAAAGCAGTTCCAGTATGCTGTGGTACAGCATATAGAAATAAAGGTGTTCAGAAATTACTGGATGCTATTATCGAATTTATGCCAGCTCCAACAGACATCCCAGCTATCAAAGGTGTCGATGAAGATGGTAACGAAGTTGAAAGACATTCATCTGATGATGAACCATTCTCAGCTTTAGCATTTAAGATTATGACAGACCCATTCGTAGGTAAACTTGCATTCTTCCGTGTTTACTCTGGAACATGCAAATCAGGATCTTACGTATTAAATGCAACAAAGAACAAAAAAGAGCGTGTTGGACGTATCTTACAGATGCATGCTAACAAGCGTGAAGAATTAGATATCGTATATTCAGGAGATATCGCAGCTGCAGTAGGTTTCAAATCTACAACAACTGGTGATACAATCTGTGATGAACAGCATCCTGTAATTCTGGAATCCATGGAATTCCCAGAACCAGTTATCGACGTAGCGATCGAACCTAAAACTAAAGGTGATCAGGGTAAAATGGCTGAAGCACTTGCTAAGCTTGCTGAAGAAGATCCTACATTCAGAGCTCATACAGATCATGAAACAGGACAGACAATCATTTCCGGAATGGGTGAACTTCATCTGGAAATCATCGTTGACCGTCTGCTTCGTGAATTCAAAGTAGAAGCTAACGTTGGTGCTCCTCAGGTAGCATACAAAGAAACATTTACAAAAGCCGTTGACGTTGACAGCAAATATGCTAAACAGTCTGGTGGTCGTGGTCAGTATGGTCACTGTAAAGTTCACTTTGAGCCAATGGATGCCAATGGAGAAGAACTGTTCAAATTCGAATCTACAGTTGTTGGTGGATCTATTCCTAAAGAATATATCCCAGCAGTTGGAGAAGGTATCGAAGAAGCAGCTCAGTCTGGTATCTTAGGAGGATTCCCAGTACTTGGTGTTAAAGCTACAGTATATGATGGATCTTACCATGATGTCGATTCTAGTGAAATGGCCTTCCACATTGCCGGATCTATGGCATTTAAAGAGGCTATGCAGAAAGCTGGAGCTATCTTGCTTGAGCCAATCATGAGAGTCGAAGTTACAATGCCTGAAGAATACATGGGAGACGTTATCGGAGATATCAACTCTCGTCGTGGACGTATCGAAGGTATGGATGATATCGCGAGCGGTAAGATGGTTCGTGCATTCGTTCCATTATCTGAAATGTTCGGATATTCTACAGACTTACGTTCTAGAACTCAGGGACGTGGTAACTACTCTATGTTCTTTGAAAAATACGAACCAGTACCAAAGAACGTACAGGAAAAAGTACTTGCTGACAAGTAAGAAAATTAATATATAAATATTTCGAGGCTATTTTGTCAAAATAGTCTTGAAATATTTGTTTAAATGAAATATAATCAAATTTAGGACGGCCCTTTGCTGGGCAACTATATTGAAGTTTGAAACATTATTGTAATTGCCCATAGGGCGAATAAGGAGGACAATTAAAATGGCAAAAGAAAAGTTTGAGAGAACTAAACCTCATTGCAACATTGGTACTATTGGACACGTTGACCATGGTAAAACAACTTTAACAGCAGCAATCACTAAAGTTTTAGCTGAAAGAGTAGAAGGAAACACAGCTGAGAACTTTGAAGATATCGATAAAGCTCCAGAAGAAAGAGAACGTGGTATCACAATCTCTACAGCTCATGTTGAGTATGAAACAGAAAAACGTCACTACGCTCACGTTGACTGCCCAGGCCATGCCGATTATGTAAAGAACATGATCACTGGTGCAGCTCAGATGGACGGAGCTATCTTAGTAGTAGCTGCTACTGATGGTGTAATGGCTCAGACAAAAGAACATATCCTGTTATCTCGTCAGGTAGGTGTTCCTTACATCGTAGTATTCATGAACAAATGTGATATGGTAGACGATGAAGAATTATTAGAATTAGTAGAAATGGAAATTCGTGAATTATTAAATGAATACGAATTCCCAGGAGACGACATTCCTATCATCCAGGGATCTGCTTTAAAAGCTATCGAAGATCCAGCTGGACCATGGGGAGATAAGATCATGGAATTAATGGATGCTGTTGACAGCTACATTCCAGATCCACAGCGTGATACAGACAAACCTTTCTTAATGCCAGTCGAAGACGTATTCTCTATCACAGGACGTGGTACAGTAGCAACTGGTAGAGTAGAAAGTGGTGTTCTTCACGTATCTGACGAAGTTGAAATCGTTGGTATCAAAGAAGAAACAAGAAAAGTTGTTGTAACTGGTGTAGAAATGTTCCGTAAACTGTTAGACGAAGCTCAGGCTGGAGATAACATTGGTGCATTATTACGTGGTGTTCAGAGAGACGAAATCGAAAGAGGACAGGTTCTTTGCCAGCCAGGTTCAATCACATGCCATACAAAATTTACAGCTCAGGTATACGTTTTAACAAAAGATGAAGGTGGACGTCATACTCCATTCTTCAACAACTATCGTCCACAGTTCTACTTCAGAACAACAGACGTTACAGGTGTTATCGAATTACCAGAAGGAACAGAAATGTGCATGCCTGGTGACAACGTAGAAATGACTATCGAATTAATTCACCCAATCGCTATGGCTCAGGGATTATCTTTCGCTATCCGTGAAGGTGGACGTACAGTAGGATCAGGAAGAGTTGCTACAATCATCGAGTAATTCTTACTTCTACGATTGAATTTAGGATAATATTTATGAGACTCAGAAAGTTTAGGCTTTCTGGGTCTTTTTTGTTGTGAGCAAATATAAAACAAGCTATAATAAAAGAGACACATTGGTCGTAAGGCAAAATTAATAGGAGGATCCGAATGAATCAAACATTAAAGCTGCCAGTTGGAATTGAGAATTTTGAAGATATTCGCAAGCTAGGATTTTATTATATAGATAAGACAAAATTAATTGAACAGCTCTTACAAAATTGGGGAAAAGTAAATCTGTTTACACGACCACGTCGTTTTGGAAAGACACTCAATATGAGTATGTTACGTACTTTTTTTGAAATTGGTATGGATAAATCACTTTTTGAAGGCCTATATATTTCTAAAAATAAAGAATTATGTGATGAATATATGGGTAAGTATCCAGTAATCTTTCTGTCATTGAAGGGAATCGATGGATTAACTTTTGAAGAAGCGATTATTCGGATTACAACGATTATTAAAAATGAAGCACGAAGACACCATTATCTAAAAAATAGTGATAAATTAATAGAAGAAGAGATTAAGCAATTTCAGAGCCTTTTAGATGGAAAAGCTGATGATATAACAGATAGTATCAGACTATTATCAGAACTTTTGTGCAAACATTATGGGAAGAAGACGATTATTCTTATTGATGAATATGATGTTCCGCTAGATAAAGCTTTTCAGAAAGGGTATTATGATGAAATGGTTGAACTCATGAGAGGTCTTTTGGGGCAAGTACTAAAAACAAATGATTTTCTACAATTTGCAGTTTTGACAGGATGTCTTAGAATTTCGAAAGAAAGCATTTTCACCGGACTTAATAATTTTGAAGTTTTATCTATTCTCAATGTTCAGTATGATGAATGTTTTGGATTTACCGATACAGAAGTGAAAAAGATTCTTAGCGATTATAATTTATCAGATCATTACCTTCAGATTAGGGAGTGGTATGATGGTTATCGTTTCGGAAATACAGATATCTATTGCCCATGGGATGTGATTCGTTATTGTAAAAGTCTATGTGCAGATCCCGATGCATTACCAGAAGATTTTTGGTCTAATTCTAGCGGAAATGAAATTGTTCGCAGATTTATAGATAAGGCAGATATTCAGACAAAGAATGAGATTGAGCGTTTGATCAGTGGAGAGTGTATTGAAAAGGAAATTGCAGAGGAGCTTACCTATAATGAGTTGGATAAGAGTATAGAAAATTTGTGGAGTGTGCTTTTTACAACAGGATATCTAACACAACAGGGACGAACTCAAAATGGTAAATATCTTTTGTCGATACCAAATACAGAGATAAGAAATCTATTTACAAAAAAGATCAAAGAATGGTTTAGTGATGTTTCAAAAAATGATGGAAAAACACTAGAAATATTTTGTAATGCGTTTATAGAGAAAAAACCAGAAAAAATTGAACAGCTTTTTGGAGATTATCTATGGAATACGATCAGTATAAGAGATACAGCAATCGCAAAAGAGAAGAAAGAAAATTTTTATCACGGAATTTTACTCGGTCTTCTTGGATATAAGTCAAGCTGGCTGATAAAGTCAAATGCAGAATCAGGAATCGGATACAGTGATATTCTGATAGAGGCTCCGGAGAATCGAACGGGAATCGTCATTGAATTAAAGTATGCCGAAGATGGAAATATGGATGCAGCGTGCAAGCAGGCTTTAAAACAGATTGAAGATAAAGACTATATTGCTAAATTGAAGCAAGATGGAATGCGAAATTTCATTAAATATGGTGTTGCTTGTTATAAGAAAGACTGTAAAGTCATGATTTATGAAGAATAAAAACAACTGATAATGGGAGATATAAATATGGGGAAAGAAACATTTGAAGGAAAGAAAACTCATTGCACGATAGGAATAATTGGACATCGAGGTCATGGAAAAACGACTTTAACAGATGCAATTAAAAAAACTCTTACAACAAAAGAAGAGAGAAATATAAGCTTGACATCTAGCATTGAATATGGAGCTATCCTAGTAGTATCTGCAATAGATGGAATCATGTCACAAACAGCAGAACAGATTATGATTGCTCATCATATGGGAATGCAACATATCGTAGTATTTATGAATAAATGTGATATGGTAGATGATATGGAAATGCTGGAATTGGTAGAAATGGGGATTCGTGACCAGCTATATCAGTGCGGATTTGTTGGATCTGATATTCCGTTTATCTATGGATCTGCTTTAAAAGCCCTTGAAGATCCAGATGGAGAATGGGGAGATAAGATCATGGAATTGATGGATGCGGTGGATAAATACATTCCAGATTCACAGCCTGAAATGGATCAAGATTCCTCTATACATACAAAGTTTACAGCAGAAGTATATATGTTAGATATCAATGAAGGTGGACGAGACACAGGATACTTTGATGGTGACCGTCTGCAGTTTTATTTCAAAACGACAGATGTAACAGGAGAGATTCAATTGCCAATAGAAATAGATATGGCTATGCCAGGGGAAACACTGGATATAACAATTGAATTAATTCAACCAATTAAGATAACAGAAGAAGAACCTTTTATCATTCGTAATGATGAATGTACGGTTGGATTGGGAAGAATTTCTACAATCATCGAGTAATTCTTACTTCTACGATTGAATATGATAATTTTCAAAGACTCAGAAAGTTTAGGCTTTCTGGGTTTTTTTTTCTATGTTATACTGAAACTATCAATTGTAAGAAGGGAGAAACGTATGAAGAAAAGTAAAAATTTAAAAGGGAAAATTGGAGCTGTGATGCTTTCGTTGGTATTAGCATTGACTATGGTAGTTACACCATCTATGTTTGCAACGAAAAGTGTATCAGCAGGTGAAGAAAACACAGAAAATGTAAAAAGCCAGAAAATATTTGATAATTGGACAATGGCTGCACAGATAGCAGATAAAACAACAAATTATTTTGATGCTGATGGTACTCCTGATCTGCAGACAGCAGTGTTTTATACAGAATTGCAGTATGGAATAAAACCAAATACAAACGAGGAAATAAAAGCAGAAGATTTTTGCAAGAAAGTAAAAGATAATTTTACAGGAATCAAATCCTTCACAGAAGCAGATTTAGCAAAAATAAATCCACTTGGAATGTATACATATGATCAGGAAAATCATAAAATTATCATCCCAGGAGGTGGCGCTGGCAGCGGATTAATCTGTACGTTTATAGGACAAAATGAAGTGAATTTTGGAAACGTCAAGTATGGAAAATGGAAGGATCTTGCAGTGCCAAGTGAGGAACCATATTATATTGCGTTAGATGTTAAAGATAACGGTCAAATAAAAGCATATCGTGAGATTAAATCAGAAGATGTGTCTGTTGATGTTGATATTTATAGATATCAATATAGCGATGATGAAGAAGAACCTGTGAAAGTATCTTATTTAAAAGATTATAATAAAGGTAAAAAAGCATTTCTTCCCAATGATGATCACTATAATTTATCATTGTATATAAATATCAAAGATGGCGAAGAAAATCATATATTTAACGAAGACAATTTTGGGGATCAGTCTTTAAAAGTTAGAATTGAAAGTCAAAACAAAGACATTTTGACAATAAATGAAGACGAAGACGGAGATTTCAGAATTCTAACAGATGGTATAGGAACATCAGATTTAAAATACAAAGTACAAACAGAATCTGTAAGTGATGATGATAATACAATTTTTGAAGGAACAATTCCATGTAATGTGTATGACTTGTCAATCGATGCAGGAACTGATGGGGGATTATGTTTATTGCCAAATGAAAGCAGACAGTTAAGTGCTAAAATCAATGGCATTGATGAAAATGAAGTCACATATAAATGGAAAACAACACAAGGTACACTGGAAAATGCAGATCAGCAAACATGCAAAATTATTGCACCATCAACAACATTGAGTAGTGAAGCAAATAATGTAGTTAGTGTCAAAGCTTATATTAATAATGGTCAGGATGAGCTTGATACAGCAGAAGAATATTTTATAGTACAAGATTGTAATTTATCAGTAATACATGAACTTATGACAGATAGAGGTTATGTAGTACAGACAGGTGATACATTGAAAGCAGGACAAGCTTACAGGATTAGACTGAATGGTGCACTTCCTGGTTTTGGTATTGGAAACACAGACCATACATTCTATATTCTTAAATTTGAACAAGATGGAGACTCTGTAGTTCTTGATGAGAATAAAGAAGATCTTGTAGATAATAATTTTGCTACAATTTCAGTCGGTGTATTTGGTGGAGAGCCAAATAGAATGATTACTCCAAAGAAAGCTGGAAAATTAACGGTCACTGGAACTATTTATCGTGAAAATAAAGAATTTAAAACAGAAACCAAAACATTTACAGTAGAAAGCGATAATACTCCAAGTGAATCAACGAAGCCAGACCCAACACCAAACCCAAGCAATCCTACACCAAGCCAGCCAACAACAGCTGCACCAGCGACAACAACCCCAGCCAAAGTAACAGTCAAGAAAACAACTCTAAAAAGTGCTAAAAATGCCAAAGGCAAAAAACTAGTTGTAAAATGGAAAAAGAACACAGCTGGAAACGGATATCAGATCCAGTATTCCACAAGCAAGAAATTTGCCAAAGGAAACAAAACAAAGACAATCAGCAAGAACAAAACGACAAGTTACACAATTAAGAAGCTGAAAAAGAAAAAGACATACTATGTACGTATCCGTACCTACAAGAAGGTTTCTGGAAAGACATACTACTCAGGATGGAGCAGTGTAAAAAAAGTTAAGATTAAAAAATAAATATCAGATCAAATAAAAATAGTGTCAAGATCAATAAAAATCTTGGCACTATTTTACGTTAGAAAAATCTATCGTATTTTGCAATCAATCAATTTTTAATATAAGGAACCATCACTTCCAGAATCTCAAGCACATGATCTCTCTGTGATGGATTAAGTTCAGCTGCAATTTCCATCAATTGATTATTGTGATGAGCCGGGGTATCAACATCAAATATTCTTTGCCCATCACCAAATAAAAGATAATCAGCAGATACATCCAATGCAGTAGTAAGAGAAGCAAAACTATGAATAGACATGGCTTTGCGTCCAGCTTCGATTTCATAGATATAATGCTGACTGACACCAGCTTTTTCAGCAAGCATTTCCTGTGTCAGATCTTGCCCTTTTCGGGTAAGTTTGATGCGTTTTCCTAATTCTTTTAAATCGATTTTCATAAAATACCTCCATAAAAAATAGTATTACCAGGAGTTATGAAAAACCACTATCCAACAGTGATAGTGGCAACTATAAATATTGCTGACAGCAACATTGAATGTTATGATAGATAGGAAAATGAGAAAAAACGAGAAAGAAGGAGTTATGCAGAGAGAAAACGAGCGTATTATCTATCATTTGATGCATTTTGATGAGAAGGATAAGGAGTGGAGTGAGAGACCATATTTACTCTTGGAAGATATGGCAATTGTTTTTGATATTCTTGATCTGGATGATCGATCCATACAAAGAATCGATCATAAAAAGGCAAACAAAGAACAATGGTCGGATCAGTTTTTATGGGAGAGTGCAAAGAAGAATACAAAACAGTTTCTGCCTGCTAAATTTGAGCCTGTATATAAAGATTTTCGAGGACATACCGAAGACAGACCGGTATTTATGGTGTCAAACAAAATACAGAGATATGGAGCAGCTGTTATTTGTTATGAAGATTTTCTGGATGATATTTCTAGAAAATATAACAAGAGTTTGTATCTCCTGCCAACCAGTATTCATGAAATGTTATTACTGTTTGATGACGGAGAAGATCAGGAAGAGGATCTATTGTATATACTAGAGAAGTCTGATCAGCAATTAAGCAAAGAAGAATTTCTGTCAGAAAATATCTATTATTATGATAAATATATGGGAGAGTTGATCAGCTTATTTTAGTGTTGAAGTTTTGATACGAATAACGTATGATAAAGAAAACTGACCAAACAAAGAAAGGGGTAGAGCTCATGATACCAGGGATCGTAATCGGAGTGATCGTGCTTATCATCGTGATATGGCTGATCAGTTCA
>UMJY01069826.1_pt1 | contig 11229 bp, 10 predicted proteins | sample 1966191 | NCBI WGS metagenome assembly UMJY01 (sample SAMEA4836161, study PRJEB28245) | human gut metagenome | biome: gut microbiome; material: fecal sample | place: Denmark | collected 2008 | reverse complement strand
GAGAGCGTACCAAGGCCGAAGGTTGAGGCTGGGGAGTCGGCTGTCCCGGAGGATGAGCCAAGGATTCTTACACCGGACAGGGAGTCGCTTGAAGAAAGCCCAGATATCCTGACGCCGAGCGGATCGCTGGGGAAGGAGCCGCAGGAGATACTCGTGGAGCTGCCCGGAGAGCCGGACTTGGAGGCACTGAAAAAGCAGGAGGTGGAGAACGAGCGCCTGCAGAAGTTTTACGATTCGCTCAGTGAGGAGGAACAGGGGTTTATCTGGCAGAAGATTGAGGAGCAAAAGAGAGATGAGGTACGAGCAGATTTCAAAAAGGCCGAAGGGCTTAAAGCGTATCTTGAAGAAAATTTGTTCGAGAGCCAGTACACCTTCATCACCGCAGGAAGCAGCCGGCTGACAATTGGAGTGCCGTCCGCTAAACAATTTGACAAGGTGGAAAAGCTCTGCCGAGAATATGGAGAAGAAGATGTTGCGGTCGAAATGCGGCTGTGCCGTTATTCGTACAAGGAGCTGGCGAGCGCACAAAAGGCAATCCAAAATGACAAGGAGCTTGCCAAGCTGATGGGCGACGCGACCTACTATGTCGAAAATGAGGGGGATTATCTGGTGCTGCATTGCCCATATGGCAAGCCGCTGGGGCTGAGCAGCTGGTTTGGACAGAGTGGCTATCAGGATATGCTTCGAATCAGCGACGGGACAAAGCCTTTGCCCGACGGGCCGGGACTATAAGTTGGCAGAAAAAGAGGGAGGAGAGACAAGTGGTACAAGGGGAATAAAAACTGTTCCCGGTATAGCAAAAATTGAGAGGAGAGAGAAACAATGAAACAGAAGATTTTTGCAATTGGTCTGGCGGCGATGCTGCTGGCGGCAAGCTCGCTGGGAGCGGCGGCCATTGGTGTGCAGACGAGGATGAGCCTTGCTTCCGCCGCGCAGGCTAAGCAGGTCGCGACGGTCAAAAAGCTGACCGACAGCCAGTACGAAGCGCTGCGCGGGGAGCTGATGCAGCTTTTTAACTTCCCGGAGCTGATCAGCGGCAATGTCAACCGCAAGGAGATGACTTTGGAGCTGGAGGTCGTCGGCCAGGCTTCGACGGGGCTGCAGAGCAGAATCAAGGAGCTGGAGAAGGAGTACGGCGTCGATTCAAAAATCAGCATCGTTGAGGGTTACGAGAGCGCCGAACTGCCGCTGGCAGAAGATCCAGTCGAAAACAACAACGCGTTTGCCGAGCAGGTGAAGGAGCAGCTGGGCAAAGAGAGCTATACTAGCATCACAGTGGCGGGCAGCCGAATCATTATTGGGATGCCTTCGGTGGAGAGCATCGAAAAGATTGAGGTACTGCGGCAGACCTTTGAGGAGCAGGAGGAGCTTTCTCCTGTCGACTATCTGCTCTGCCGCTATTCCTGCCAGCAGCTGGAAGAAGCCAAAGCGGCAGTGGACAAGGAGCTTGCCGACATCGCCAAGCAGGACGGCGGCGCTTACTCAGTGCGGGTAAACGGTGGATACCTTGAGCTGTACTGCCCCTACGACCGCTCAGAGACGCTGGAAAGCTGGCTTGCAAACAGCAGCTACCAACCGATGCTGGTGGTGCTGGAGGGCAGGAAGCCGCTGCTGGAGGGCGCAGGATTATAATTTATCGAAAGGAAAGCAGAAAGGGGGCGGAAATGCCCTCTTTTTTCCCGGACAGGTATAAAATGGCTACCATTGGGGCATCCTGTAGCAGAAAATGCTTCGAATTGTATAAGGAAAAGGGCGTAAAGGCGCGCAAAATTGGTGCAAACGTCGATCAAAAATTTGTTGACAGAAACGGCTGGGAATGATAGAATATTTAATTGGCAGGGCCTGCGGATAAGCTGTGCCCAGCCGGAAAAACAAAATTTTTTATTTTAGTAAGGAGGTGCAATATGCCAACCTTTAACCAGTTAGTTCGTAAAGGCAGAGAGTCTGTAGAGAAAAAGTCTACCGCTCCAGCTCTTCTGAAAGGATGGAACTCCCTGAAGAGAGAAGCGATCAACCAGAATTCTCCACAGAAACGTGGTGTATGTACTGCAATCAGAACCCAGACACCAAAGAAACCAAACTCCGCGCTGCGTAAAGTTGCAAGAGTACGTCTTTCCAATGGAATCGAAGCTACCGCTTACATTCCGGGTATCGGCCACAACCTTCAGGAGCACTCTGTTGTTCTGATCCGTGGCGGCCGTGTTAAGGACCTCCCTGGTGTTCGTTACCACATCATCCGCGGTACACTCGATGCACAGGGTGTAGCCAACAGAATGCAGAGCCGTTCCAAGTACGGCGCAAAACGTCCAAAGAAGAAGTAATAAAACTCCGAACAATTTTGAAAACAACCGCTCATGTGGGCTTTTATATAGCCAAAAGCAGGGAGCACCTGCCATTGGCGTCATAGAAGACTTCACATTGGCAAACGGGAGTTTTGTCACTTTCGAGTACCGATGAATTCAGACTGTGAAGGAGGGAAGCGAAGTGCCAAGAAGAGGTCAAATCGCTAAACGTGATGTATTGCCAGATCCAATGTACAATTCCAAGCTGGTAACACGTTTGATCAACAATATCATGTACGACGGTAAGAAGGGCGTTGCCCAGAAGATCGTCTACGGTGCATTCGAAATCGTAACCGAGAAGACCGGCAAAGATGCTCTGGAAGCTTTCAAGGAAGCTCTGGAAAACATTATGCCGGTTCTGGAGGTAAAGGCTCGCCGTATCGGCGGTGCTACCTACCAGGTACCAATGGAGGTTCGTCCAGCAAGAAGACAGACCCTGGGTCTGAGATGGCTGACCAACTACTCCAGAGCTCGTTCCGAGAAAACCATGAAAGAGCGTCTGGCCGGAGAGATCATTGATGCAATCAATGGAACCGGCGGTGCCGTCAAGAAACGTGAGGATACTCACAAGATGGCAGAAGCGAACAAAGCTTTCGCACACTACAGATTCTAATCAGGACAGTTGCAGAACGGCAGCGCCCGGACAGATTGCTTCGGGCCTGCTATTCTGGCTGATTCTGGTTTTTTACTACCCGAATATGAATTGTGAAATATTGCGAAGGAGGACAATATGCCAAGAGACGTATCATTGGAAATGACTCGCAATATCGGCATAATGGCGCACATCGATGCTGGTAAGACTACCACCACTGAGCGTATTCTGTACTACACCGGTATCAACCACAAGATCGGTGAGACTCATGATGGCAGCGCGACGATGGACTGGATGGTGCAGGAGCAGGAAAGAGGTATTACCATTACCTCCGCTGCGACCACCTGCTACTGGAAGGGCCACCGTATCAACATCATCGATACTCCTGGACACGTTGACTTTACAGTAGAGGTAGAGCGTTCCCTGCGCGTCCTCGACGGATCTGTAACAGTAATGTGTGCTAAGGGCGGCGTTGAGCCACAGTCCGAGACTGTATGGCGCCAGGCTGATAAGTACCATGTTCCGAGAATGATCTATGTCAATAAAATGGACATCATGGGTGCAGACTTCTACAATGTTCTGAACATGATCCATGACCGTCTGAAATGTAATGCTGTTCCGATCCAGCTGCCAATCGGTGCCGAAGCGTTCTTCGAGGGCCTGATCGACCTGGTAGAGATGAAGGCTTACATTTACAACGATGACATGGGCAAGGATATCTCGGTTGTTGATATCCCGGAAAACATGAAAGATCAGGCGGAAGAATACCGCACCAAGATGATCGAGTCCATCTGCGAACAGGACGAGGAACTGATGGAAAAATACCTCAACGGTGAGGAGCTGACCATCGAGGAGATCAAACACGCAATCCGTGTTGACACCATCGCCAACAGAATGGTTCCGATCTGCTGCGGTACTTCCTATAAAAATAAAGGTGTCCAGAAGCTGCTCGACGCGATCGTCGACTACATGCCGGCTCCAACCGACATCCCGCACATCAAAGGCGTCAGCCTGGACAGCGACGAGGAGGAGGAAAGACCTTCTTCCGACGACGCTCCGTTCGCAGCTCTTGCATTCAAGATTGCGACCGACCCGTATGTTGGTAAGCTCTGCTTCTTCCGCGCATATTCCGGTATTGTCAACACCGGCGACACCGTCCTCAACGCAACCAAAGGCCACACCGAGCGTGTTGGCCGTATCCTGCAGATGCACGCCAACCACAGAAAAGATATCGATGCCTGCTACGCAGGTGATATCGCTGCCGCTGTAGGCCTGAAGAAGGTCACCACCGGCGACACCCTGTGCGATCCAAAATATCCAATTATTCTGGAGACCATGGAGTTCCCAGAGCCGGTTATCCGCGTTGCGATCGAGCCAAAGACCAAAGCTGGTCAGGAGAAGATGGGTATCGCGCTGGCGAAGCTGGCAGAAGAGGACCCGACCTTCAAGACCTACACTGATGAAGAGACCGGCCAGACCATCATCGCTGGTATGGGTGAGCTGCATCTGGAAATCATTGTTGACCGTCTGCTGCGTGAATTCAAGGTAGAGGCTAACGTTGGTAAGCCGCAGGTAGCTTACAAAGAGACCATCCGCAAGCCGGCAGACGTCGACATGAAGTACGCTCGTCAGTCCGGTGGTAAAGGTCAGTACGGTCACGTTAAGATCAAGGTTACTCCAAACGAGTCTGGCAAGGGCTACGAGTTCATCAACAACGTTGTCGGCGGTGCGATTCCGAAGGAATACATCCCGGCTGTTGATGCTGGTATCCAGGGCGCAATGCAGGCAGGCGTACTCGCCGCTTACCCGGTTGTTGACGTCAAGGTAGAGCTGTACGACGGTTCTTACCATGAGGTCGACTCCTCCGAAATGGCCTTCAAGATCGCTGGTTCTATGGCGTTCAAAGAGGCTATGAAGAAGGGAGATCCGGTCCTGCTCGAGCCAATCATGAAGGTAAGCGTCATCACTCCAGACGATTATCTGGGCGACGTTATCGGCGACCTGAACTCCCGCCGTGGTCAGATCCAGGGCATGGATGCAAGACACGGCGTTCAGCAGGTCAACGCATTTGTTCCGCTGTCTGAGATGTTCGGTTACGCCACCGACCTGCGTTCCAAGACCCAGGGCCGTGGCCAGTACACCATGGAGCCTTCTCACTATGTAGAGGTTCCGAAGAGCATCGCGGAGAAGATCATCTCCTCCAGAACAAAAGGCGAATAATCGCCTTTTGGGTGGCGATGAGGCCAACAAAAAGCTTTTTTATGCGAATAATTAAGCTTTTTTACAGCTTGGCCCTTGATTTTTAAGCGATTCCTTGATACAATACGAATTGTAACATACACAAATACGATTACGGGAGAACACTCCCGTATTAAAGGGAGGAAACAACAATGGCAAAAGCGAAATTCGAAAGAACCAAGCCACATGTTAACATTGGTACTATCGGCCACGTTGACCACGGCAAAACCACTCTGACCGCTGCTATCACCAAAGCTCTGTCCCTGAAAGGCCAGGCTCAGTTCGAGGCTTATGATCAGATCGATAAAGCTCCAGAGGAAAGAGAACGTGGTATCACAATCAACACCGCTCACGTTGAGTATGAGACCGACAAGAGACACTACGCTCACGTTGACTGCCCAGGACATGCTGACTATGTTAAGAACATGATCACCGGTGCTGCTCAGATGGACGGTGCGATCCTGGTTGTATCTGCTGCAGACGGCCCGATGCCACAGACCCGTGAGCACATCCTGCTGGCTCGTCAGGTAGGCGTTCCTTACATCGTAGTATTCATGAACAAAGTTGACCAGGTTGACGACCCAGAGCTGCTCGAGCTGGTTGAGATGGAGATCCGTGATCTGCTCAACGAGTACGACTTCCCAGGCGACGAAACCCCGATCATCAAAGGTTCCGCTCTGAAAGCCCTGGAGGCTCCAAACGATCCTTCCGATCCGGCTTACGCTCCAATCTATGAGCTGATGGATGCTGTTGATGAATACATCCCAACTCCAGAGAGAAACGAGAACCTGCCATTCCTGATGCCAATCGAGGACATCTTCACCATCACCGGCCGCGGCACTGTTGCTACTGGTAGAGTTGAGAGAGGCGTTCTGAAACTTTCCGAAGAGGTTGAGATTGTTGGCCTGCAGGAAGAGAAGATGAAGACCGTTGTAACCGGTATCGAGATGTTCAGAAAACTGCTGGACTTCGCTGAGGCTGGCGACAACATCGGCGCTCTGCTCCGTGGTGTTCAGAGAACCGACATCAAACGTGGTCAGGTACTGTGCAAACCAGGTTCCATCCATCCGCACACCAGATTCCATGGCCAGGTTTACGTTCTGAAAAAGGATGAGGGCGGCCGTCATACTCCGTTCTTCAACAACTACAGACCACAGTTCTTCTTCAGAACCACCGACGTTACCGGTATCATCAAACTGCCAGAAGGCGTTGAGATGTGCATGCCAGGCGACAACGTTGAGATGGACGTTGAGCTGATCACCCCAATCGCGATTGAGGAAGGTCTGCGTTTCGCTATCCGTGAAGGTGGCAGAACCGTAGGTTCCGGCGTTGTTACCAAGATTGCTGAGTAATTTTGGTTCTTTCAACTGAACTTTTCCAAAAGGAGTACAGCTTATGCTGTACTCCTTTTTTTCTGTCTTACGAGGGCAAGTCTCCTGGACGGCAGCTTTGGATTTGGAATATGTTTACAAAAAAACAAATCAGCTGCACCAAAAATGACAACTGGATTACAAAATTTAAAAAAATATCTTGATAATTTGTAATTTATATTGTATACTGAACAGTAGATAAGTTTTTAAAAAATGAATTTCTTCCGTCGCAAAAACATAGACTGACAGAAAGGAGGCGGCACGGAATGAAATGGAAAAAACAGGTAGCATCATTGTGCTTGATGCTGGCAATGACAGTGGGGATGAGTGCCGCCTCTTATGCGCAGTTCCCGTTTCATCTGATGATTGGATCGGCGGCCCCGGTCACTCTCAGCGAACAGCAGGGCTACCAGCTGGCTTTGGAGCAGACAGTGGTCAAACATACAAGCAGGACAACATCTCTGCTCTCGCTGCCACAGAATGAGGCTCTGGAGCAGCAGGAGCAGCCGCACTTTTACCCTGGAGACACTCTGTATATTCCGTTGCAGGAGGCGAGCGGCCAGGAGCTCTACACGGAGAAGAGCTGTCCCTCTAACTGGGAGTTTGTCGCGAGCGGATTTGACCCAAGGGCAGTGGAGGAGGTTCGCTGGGCAAATGAGAACGGCGCATTGACCATCGCAATTGACTTTGCTTCACTCCTCTCCCAGTCGGAACCGATCGAGCTTGCCGGTTCGATTACCTTGCGCGATACGCAAAGTGGGTATGAGCTGGAGCCGCTGCTGGTAGAAGGTAACTTTGGCAATGTGACCAGGGAAGTCCTGCCACACAGTGTCAACCAGATTTCCTCCCCGATGAACCTGTACGCGGGCGAAATCTATAACGGCGAGGCTGTCACCCTTTCCTTCGGAGATGGGGTTTACCTAAAAGAGGCGGTGCTGGAGCAGGGGGAGACCATCTACCTCAATCTGGACACCAGCTTTGATTCCGAGATCGCCAATCAATATCATTCCTTCGACATCCAGTGCTACAACTTCCGCGGCGACGAGGACAGCTTTGTGCAGCCAGCCAAGCTCTGTCTGCCGATGAAGTGGTCCGACACCTATGTTTATGAGGTGGTGGACGGGGAGCTGACTCCGGTGCAGGCGCAGGTGGATGAGGAAAACGGCCAGGTTTGCTTTACGGTCGAGTCGTTGGGCTACTATATCGTTTCTCCCATCCTGATGACAGAATGAAATTTTACAACATAACGATGCAGCAAGGCTGTGTGGAAAATTTCCACATAGCCTTTTTTCGTCTTATTTTTACCAAAAAGAACAAAAATAGCTACTGAAATTTGTAATGTATTAAGTGGTGACAGGTATTGTGTAATACAAGGTACTGTGCTATAATACAGGTAGGGAGGGAAGAGAATGAACACACAATTTCGCAAAGGAGTCATCGAAATGTGCGTCCTGGCACTGATTGACCGCAAGGACATGTATGGCTACGAAATTGTCCAGAGCATCGCCTTCTACACCGAGATCAATGAGGGGACGGTCTACCCCATCCTGCGGCGGTTGACCCAGGAGGAATATTTTGTGACCTACCTGAAGGAGAGCACCGTTGGACCCGCCCGCAAATATTACCACATCACCGAAAAGGGAAAGGGTTACCTCGGTTCGCTCAAGGCGGATTGGGACGATTTTTCAAAGATGGTCAACGATATTTTGAGAGGTGAGGAAAGTGAATAAACAGGAATATCTGGAGCGCCTGCAGGCGTGTTTGAAACATAAATTATCCAAGGAAGAAATCGAGGATATCATGCGCGACTACGCGGAGTACTTTGAGGAGGGACGCCGGCAAAGCAAGCAGGATTCGGAGATTGCTGCCAAGCTCGGTGACCCAGAACTGGTGGCCGAGCAGCTCATCGAGGAAAGCCAGGAGCAGCAGGTCGAATATAAGGTTCCCGGAAAAGGAAAAGAGAAAAAGCTCGGCGAGTATGTCGGGGAGTATTGGAAAAAAGCCAAACAGAAATTCCATGACTGGGATCATGGGGAGGCTAAACACACAGCACAACAGGAGGAGGACACAGCAGAGGAAGCGGAACAGGACGAACCGGAAAATCTGGAGCAGGAGGAAATGGAAAAGCAGACGGCTCCGAAGAAAGAACCCAAACCTCGCCGCGAAAAACTTAGCGGTGACGGCGTGCTTGTCCGCTCGCTGAAGGTGCTGGCAAGGGCGTGCAGATGGTGCGCCATCCTGTTTGTCTGCTTCTGGCTGATGCTGCTGGCGCTAGGAATCAGCGGCCTGCTCGCTTTGACGGCAGGAGGCGTGTTGGGCGCACTTCTGTGCGTGATTGTTTTCTGTGGCCTTGGCTTTTTGCTGGGCCTGCTGGGCATCATCCTTTCCGGATTTGGTTTTGCCATTCTCGGTAGCTGGAGCGGCGTCGCGATTGTCTCCGCCTCGGTGGCCTGCCTTGCCCTCACCGTTTTGCTGGAGATGCTGTTGGTCCGCTGCCTGCGCTTCTGCTGGGGCGTGTGCAAGCAGGTTGTCCGCTATGCACTGAGCGCCTGGGAACGGATGCTCGACCGTCTGGGCGCGTGGCTGGGCATCCCAGAGACAAAAGAGAAGCGGGAAAAAGAGCCCGAGGAGCCAAAGCCAGAGCGGGTAGAAGTGGAGATGCTGCCGCCTTCGGTGCCGGCAACGGTAGAGGCACAGCAGCCACAGAACGACCAGGAGGAGGGATGTTAGAATGAAAAAAGCAATGATCTTTACAGCGGCCTGCCTGGTGGCGGGTGTTGCCGGACTAGCGGTCAGTCTGCCGATGGCCGCGCAGGACGCACTGGATATCTATAACGATGCGGCGGCCTCGGCGGAAAATCCGTACAGCCAGCTGGACCTTCCGGCGGGCGTGACCAGTCTGCGGCTGGTCAACCGCGACAAGCGGGGACAGATTTATGTCGAGGTGCGTCAGTCGGCAGATAACCAGATCCATCTCTACACCTATGAAAATCGTCTGACCGGCAGCTATGATGCCCAGGTCAGCACCGAGGGACAGAGCGCACAGATTGACCTGACCGAAAAGGAGCTGGAGCGACAGCTGATTACCCTCTCCAGAGCGGGACTGGTTGAGCTGCTGCGCTCTGAGATGGAGTTTGACGGCAGCCTGATTCTGGAGGTGCCCACCAACATCACCATCACTAGTTCTGAGGCGGACGGTGTCTACTTTGGCGTGATGGGCGGAGTCGAGTTTGTCAACGCCGACATCATCCGCGACTATGGCTACGTTCCATCCGACAATGAAACCTGGAAACAGCGCTACGAAGAAGCGCAGGGCAATCTGCTTGATCTGCAAGACATTGTTGGAAATCTGCAGGAAGAAAATACTGCTCTGCAGAATACATTGGAACAATATTATGATTCATGGGACTCCTACTGGGGAGAGAACCCCACCGAGGATTGGAGCGAAAACCCTGAGATAACCACCGAGGAGGCCATTGACGAATCCGGCGAAGGGGAAACTACTACTACGGTGGAAGAGAGTCCGGAGCTTGTCACCCCCGCCGAGGTGCTGCAGCTGGAAGAAGTCAAGCTCAAACGCAAGGATGAGTTCCGCACCTATCAGCGGGAGGAGTCGGTCTCCGATTACCTGAAGGCCCTGCAGAATCTGGACGGCATGATTTTCGACGCACGCAAAAACCAGGTGATCTATGCGGGCAGGGAGGATCTGCTTCCATTGATGGAGGAGGTTGCAGCGCAGGTCACTTCTTACGACAGCGTGGAGGCGCTGGTTCTCGACGCGCAGAGAAACTATAACCGCGGCGATATCAGCCAGGAGCAGTATAACGGCATCATCAATGCCTATGAGGAAACGATAAGAAGCCAGGAAACGGCCCTGATTGAAATGAAGGCACAGCTTTCGGATGCAGGATACTATTGGGACAGCGCTGTCGTCTCCTCGGCAGCGGCAAACTAAAAAGTCGAGATGACTTACCCGAAATCCACTTTCCAAGATTCATCCATAAAGAAAAACACCGAGACAAACCGTCTCGGTGTTTTTTCATAGCATCATTTTACGATTTGGAATTGCCCACAACACAAACGGAACGCGACAAAATTTTCCTATAAAAACTTGGTCCCGCGAGGTAGAAGACAAGGCTTCGCACCCAACCAATCCGTGAATTGGACGCGGGCTCAGCTTACCAGAGAAATAAGATTGCAGGAACTCGGTCCCGCGAGGTAGAAGGCAAGATCTTGTACCCCACCAATTCGTGGATTGGGTGCAGGCTCAGCTTGCTGCGGGTTCAGCCCGCCAGCTTAAAAAGATTTGATGGTTTCGTCGTTGAGATGCTTGATGATCTCGACCGCCAGCTTGACGCTGTTCTTGTAGTCGGTCAGCGAAGCAAAGCCGTGGTGGGAGTGGATGTAACGAACCGGAACACCGATGACGATGACCGGTACACCGCCGTTGGAGGTGTGGATCGGGCCGCCGTTGGTGCCGCCGCCGGAACGGACAGATTCCTGAACCGGAATGCCAAGCTTGCGTCCCAGCTCAAGCGAAAAGCGCTGGAAGCGCGGATTGGTGACCATCGAACGGTCGAAGTGGCGCAGCATTGGGCCTTTCTTCATCGCGGTCTGGATGAAGTAGTCCGGGGTGAAGGTGTCGTCCGCCGGGCAGCCCTCAAAGCAGATGGCGATGTCCGGTTTG
>UMJY01006313.1_pt1 | contig 11294 bp, 14 predicted proteins | sample 1966191 | NCBI WGS metagenome assembly UMJY01 (sample SAMEA4836161, study PRJEB28245) | human gut metagenome | biome: gut microbiome; material: fecal sample | place: Denmark | collected 2008 | reverse complement strand
AAACCACACCGGCTGCGCTTGAACGCACCCATACATTTCTATAATCTGAAACATCTTTACGAAACCGTTCATAGGAGTCCGCATCCTTGTTGAATACCTTGACAACTTCCATGCCGTTGATGTACTCGATGATGGTGTTGTTCATCTTCTGGCCGGCCATATAATAGGGCCCCATTTTTTTCATGCCCACCGAGTACATGATCATCATGGCGATCAGGCTGATGGGGATGGAAGCCAAGGACAGCAGTGCCAACTTCCAGTCCACGAAAAACATCGCCACATAAACCGCAAGCGGGATCATCAGGTTTGCAATTCCCTCCGGCATGGAGTGCGCCAACAGGACCTCCAAACTGTCCACATCATCAACAAACAGTTTTTTGACCGTTCCGGTGCCTTTATCCTGGATCACTCCCAGTGGCAGTTTCTCAAACCGCTTTTGAAGGGCAGTTCGCAGACGAAGCAAAGTGTCATAGGCTGCCTTGTGTGAGATATTCAGTCCCCAGCCGTAAAAAATGGCTTGCAAAACCAGGCACAGCAATACTAAAACCACTCGCAGGATAATGAACGCAGCGTCGATTGTTTTTCCCATGACCAACGGCGCAATCACCTGGTAAGCCAGAATGAAGGGGATCACCCCCATAAGAACGCTGACCAGCACAACCGCCGTCGCCGTATAAAGCCCCTTTTTATGAGGTCCTGCATATTCAAATACTTTTTGGAACATAAGTCTAACCTCCCATCAGTTAAAATATTTCTCGGAAAGAGTTTTCAGGATTTCCGGCGAAAGCCTATGATTTTGAATGGCTCCGTGATCATCTAACTGAACCACCTCCGTACAGGTGCGGACGATAAACTCAAAGTCATGCGATACCACAAAAACAATTACCCCGGAATTTGAAAGCTGCTCAATTAGATTGCTGACGCGCACCATCGAATCATAATCCAAACCGCTGGTAGGCTCGTCAAAGTAGATCACCGGGCTGCCCTTTACGATTGCCGCACCAATGGTTACACGCTGCTTTTGGCCACCCGAAAGAGAGGCCGGGTGGCGCTCCCGGTATTCTGATAGCTCCAAAGCGTCTAATGCGGCATCCACTTTTTCTTTGCAATCTTCCTTCATTCCCAGGGACAGTTCTTCTTCCACACTACTGGCAAAGAGCTGATAATCTGTATCCTGCATAACAAGATAGGAAAGCGACCGCCTCTGCCGTGGAGTGAGTTTTTTCCCGTCCAAGCTGACTTCCCCATGCCGCTGCTTTAATAGACCAGTCAAGATGGAAAAGAGCGTTGTCTTTCCAGCCCCGTTGTGTCCAAGGATGCCAATCACATCTCCCGCATGGGCTTCAAAACTGACATTTTGAAACACATCCGGGCCTTTCTTATAGGAAAAACCTAAATTGTGGACTTCCATCAGATGTGTTCCGCTATGCGGGCGCGGTTTTTCCTGATAATGCTCCGCATCACGCTCCGGGTATGCTGTCCGCAAACCGTAGGGAATGCGTATTTCTTCCGGCAGTGAGCAAAATTCTTCTCTCGTAAACTCGCGCTCAATTTTCCCTTCCTGTATAAGAAAAACCCTGTCAATCAAATCACGAAGATAGTAAAAGCGATGTTCTACCACAAAAATGGTATATCCAGCGTGTTTAAGTTTCCCCATGATTTCGGCAAGCCGTTTTGTGGCTGCATAATCTAAATTGGCCGATGGCTCATCAAAAATATAAACTTTTGGAGCGAGCGCATATACAGAGCCGATTGCAATCTGTTGCTTTTCGCCGCTGGACAAAGCAAAAATGCTTCTGTTCAAATAGTCCACCAATTCCAGTTCTTTTGCAGCTTTTGCAATTCGCTCAATCGTTTCCTCACGGGCAAGACCAAGATTTTCGCAGCCAAAAGCCAGTTCCCGTGTCGTATCTGTCATAAAGAATTGAGAACGTGGGTCTTGAAATACCGTCCCGATTTGTCCAGCCAGCTCGGAAGGTTTCATCTCCAATAATGATTGACCATCCATCAGCAGATCACCTTTGATTTCTCCAGGATAAAAGTGTGGAATAAGGCCATTGAGGGAACGGATCAGTGTTGTTTTGCCGCAGCCGCTTCTTCCAGTCAGGAGGATAAATTCTCCGGTCTGTACGGTCATATCAATACCACGGAGAGTAAAATCCTGACTTTCTTCATAGCGAAAGCTAAAATTTTGAAATGAGATCATCGTCATACCCTCCACAAAATGATTTCCCCGATTTGAGTTTGGTCGATAAGAAGCAAACCAGCCAAAAAGAGGACACCCAGCAGAGATACCACGATTTCCGGCCATGTAAAACGGATCGGCCTCAGCGCGTACCGTTTGCATTCCAGCTCTAATCCGCGTGTTGTGCCGGACGCTGCCAGTTCGTCCGTGACCTTCAGACACCGCATAAGCAGCGGTATCAAAATATACTCTATTGTCGCCAGAGGATGGGATACCCGTTTCCAGAGGGTATCGCTGATACCCCGAATATCCATCGTGCTCCGGATTTGGCGGTATTCAATTCGTAAAGTAGGGATATAGCGAAACATAACCACAAGAGGGATCGTGACTGCCTGTGGCAACCGCATCCTCTGGAGAGCCACCATCAGATCGTCCATATAGGTGGTCTGCAATATCCAGAGTCCCATCATTACAATGGGGATCAGTTTCAGGACCGTCACGCCGAACACACTCATAATCACACTCAAAACCGGCACCTGCACATAACGGAGTAGAGCATTGAGATAGGCGAGAATGATATAGGTCACTATCATCTTTACAGCCCATTTCCCGCCATTACCCAGGGCAATGAACAATCCGTAAACCAGCATGAGTACAAGACTGACAACTTCTCCGGCCAGGAAATAGCTGACAAAGCCGATGCAGACCAAGAGAAGGATCTTGCAGCGTGGGTCCAGGAGTGCAGACCCATGAAGGGGCTGCCGCTCGATAATCTGTTTGATTTGTGCTTCTTCCATTCCAATGCCTCCCTATAAAATTAAAGCGCGGGACCATATTCAGCCCCGCGCTCTAAAATCAGGCAGCTCGCTTGCCTGCGTTTGTCTGATAAATTTTCAGGGGACTGATCCTGTTATTTTACCGAAACGAGTCCAGCCTTGATAAAGTGTTTCTGCAACGCTTTCTGGCCGATAAAGCCGCCAATTAGACCACCGATTAGGCCAGCGGCGACAATGACTACCAGCATGGGAACGGAAGTAATATTCAGCATTCCATCGATGTACTCCTGTGCGATGTTGTTTTTCTCCATAGCCCCGACAAAGGCACTCTGAAGGAATTTGATGGGGCAGATGGCACTGAAAGCGAAAATGGCGCTGAACAACGCATAGGCCACCATCATAGATTTCATTGTAATCTCTTTCCGACCCATAACCAGGAAGTCGCAGATGACTCCACCAAGAACCAAGCCGATAGGGATAAACCAAAAAGCACCAACCAGCAGGAACAGGATGGCCTGAATTACAGCGCAGATGGTAAACACGCCCTTCTTTGGTACCTTGGCCAGAAGGAGCATCATCACGATACCATTGGGGATCGCAACAACAGACGGATAAAACACATTGGTCACCGGGCCAGCCACGCTCATAATGGTGCTGATAATCATGCAAATGATCCACATGAGAGCAGTCAGAACACCGATGAGAATGAAGTCTTTCGCATTCAACTTTTGTTTCATGCTTATGTAGCCTCCTCACTTTATAGAAAAACTAAAATGTGGTGTGGTTAGCATTACCTAACCACACCACATAGAATATCAGTTATCGCAGACTAATCCAACCCAAAACCTACCCGTTTTGACCCAAAAACAGTCAGGCTTTATTTTATGTTCTATCGAACCGGCTTCCTCGGTAATTTTTGGGTGCTACTCCATATCTCTTTTTGAAGGCGGCTGCAAAATTGCTGGCTTTCCCATATCCAACTATTGTAGCGACCTCACTTACATTCCAGTCTCCTTCTAAAAGCAGTTGTGCCGCCTGTGTCAAACGCTGCTCAATAATATATTGATGGATCGGCATACCGTAGAATGTTGAGAACCCGCGTGTCAGTTTCGTCATACTCAAATGCACCATACGAGATAGTTCCTCACATGAAGGGGCGAATGCAAGCTGACCGTCTATAATTCTTTTGGCTTCCATAATGGCGGTCCTTTCCGTCCGGGACATAGAGATGCTTTTTCCCATCAGGATGTCCAATTCAAGCACTTCTCCCAAATAAATTGACAACAGCTCCAGTAACTTACCATCTAAGTATAGATAACCCAAACCTCCGCGATATTGCGTGAATTGGCTTGTCTCTGCTAAAATCTGCTCCATAATGGGTGTTACCGGAACTTTAGAAATCCCGCCCAGAAGTTTCTTTTCATAAGCAGTTACTTCCTGCCCGTCAAAGTAATCTGCAAGAAGGTGGGAAAAATAAGAAACGGGGATTTTTATGCTCTTGAATAAGAAATTGCTGTCTTTTTTGTAGCAAATGTATTCTGTACCTCCGTGCCCAGCATAAATACAGGACTCATTCTTTTGAATAGAGACAGAACGCCGTTCATCCATGATGCCCCAGGAAATTCCGTCATTCAGACAGAAAATAATTTGCATATACTCCTTGCTGACACATCCCTGCACATTCATATCAGAGCGGTAGTTTAATTCCCAATCAGAAAGAATCACCCCATGCTTAATTTTTGTTTGAGTAATACGTCCGCTCCCTAATTCATTGGGGAGATCCAAAGCAATAGTTTGCGGAGAATTGCAAATCAAATCATTATAAAGTTGATTGAGGTAACAATTATTATAAGTCACGGCAGGATTTCACCTCTTTTCACATAAAAGTTTCTATAGTTTTAACTGCACCATCTTCACCATACCGAACCGGTCCGAAACCGCCATGCTGATCTTTGTGGACAGCTTCAGGCCGTTTCGGGGGATATGGCAAAAGTATGGCTCCTCAGCCAGCACCCTGACCCCACTGCCGATTTTTCCGGCCAGCTCCGATGCGGAATCCACATAGAAGAACATCTGCGCATCCCCGTGACCCATCTGCTTCATGTACTTTTTCTGCATCATGGCCACGCCGCTTTTACTCAAGGCATCAAAAACCGCTTCAATCTCTCCAAACCCCGTGAGCATTCGCAGGAGTCCGACAACCTTGCTTTCCTCAAAATAGTGGAACAGACCGCCAGCTGTGACCAGGATGGGAGTCTCAGGCACATCCGCACGGATCTTCCTGATCCAGTCCCCGGCAAAGGCATCCCCGGCGAGGTAAGTCTCCCGCTCCGGCTCCGGCAGCAGCTCTCGCCGGTACTCCACCACATGTGGCAGATCCACGGCATACCAGTGCGACTTTCCATTGTCGCAGCGGTAATAGACCATCTCCAGGCCACAGCCGAGCTGGACGATTACACCGTCCGGCCTGCGCTCCAGAAAGGTCCGGATGATCCGGTCCATATTGGCAGACCGAGCGGCGGAGGCCAGCAGGGTATACTGACTCAGGCGGCCCTGCGACAGCAACTCGGGCGGCAGCTTCTCCTTCAGCTCCAGCACCTTCCCATCGTATAAGATCTGCGGGCAGTGCTCGCTGGCATAGAGCCTGCCCAGCATGGGGATAAACAATGTGTCCTCCACAACGCCCAAGCGGGACATTTCAATTCCTCCTTCCAAGTCGCCTGCCTCAGCCCAGCGCCACATCCAGCGTCATCATAAGGGTAAAACCGACTGCAAACAGAATGGTTCCCACATTGGAGTGTTTCCCCACGGACATCTCCGGGATCAGTTCCTCTACTACCACATAGACCATCGCTCCGGCGGCAAAGCTCAGGGCGTAAGGCAGTACCGGAACCAAAATTCCCGCCAGAAGGATGGTCAGAATCGCACCTATGGGCTCCACTGCACCGGAAAGCGTCCCGTACAGAAAGGATCGGGATTTGGAGAATCCCTCCGCTTTCAAGGGCATGGATATGATCGCACCTTCTGGGAAGTTCTGAATGGCGATCCCCAGAGAAAGGGCCAGAGCCCCCGCCAGAGTGATACCGCTGTCTCCATAGAGCCACCCAGCATAGACTGCCCCGACCGCCATTCCTTCCGGAATATTGTGCAGTGCCACAGCCAGAGTCAGCATGGTCGTCTTTCCAAAATTGCTTTTGATGCCCTCGGCCTCCGCGCTGCCACGATGCAGATGCGGGATCAGCCGATCCAATCCCAGCAAGAAAAGGATGCCAACCCAGAAACCTGCAACGGCGGGGACAAAGGACCACCGCCCCATGTCCGCCGCCTGTTCCATTGCGGGCAGCAGCAGACTCCAGATGGAAGCTGCCACCATGACCCCCGCTGCAAAGCCGGTCAGGGCGCGCTGAACCAGCTCGCTCAAGTTGTTCCGCATAAAAAAGACACAGGCCGCTCCCAGCGTCGTCCCGGCAAAGGGAATCAGCAGTCCTTGCCATAGTTCAATGGACATATTCTCCTCCAATCTGGTCACAGTAGTTTTCTGCAAAGTCTATCCGGATACTCCGGAGGTGCATAGGTCTGTCGGCCAGCTTTGCCTGCGGCTGACGTATGCAACTGAGCACCGTATAAGAATCTCCTCCGCAGAGTTCTCATCAATTTAGCATTTTTCCAAAGTCACTCTTTGATAGGTGTGATACTCTATGCTTGATTATAGTTAGCTATCGCTAACCAGTCAAGCCATTTTCCAATTGGACAGTTAATTTTCCTATCAACTGTAGTAGAACACCACAAAAATTTTTTTTGCAAACATTTACCTGGAACCTTCAAAGTGTGCGAGATTTAGGTTTTCTTTTTTCTTTCTCTGGGCATAACGCAGAGTTTGATATGCTCCGCCGCTGGAATGATCCACATAGAACACCACAAGGTCGCTTCGATCCACCATCTGCCGGTTGCGAGTCTGAATGGCACCCTTTGGATGACTGTCGGCGGCGGCACTGCACAGTTCAATTTCATCATAGTATGCTTCAAAACTCTCCAGATTGTCCCGCAACTCTGCCGTCGGATACGGAAGTACCCAGATCAGGGCGCTATTGTCGTCCCGCACACGGCGCTGCAGCCGCTTGACAGTGGAGGAAACGATCTGGTCAAAGTCCCCATTGCGGCCGACCAAGAACTCCACATATTCTTTTTCCAAAAGCAGCGTGTGGATCAGCGACTCCACACGCTCTTCTACTTCCCAAAATTTCGGAACAATTCGATGTCCAAAGAAACTGACAGTAAATAAATCCATGGCGTTCTCGTTGGCATTTTCTATCCAACAACTTCCTCAAATAAATAATTCATCTCTCATTATATATAAACATTTACTTTAAGTAAATAATTATCTAATTGGTTTCAATTATATTTTGCCTGTTCTGTTGGTAGCATAATGTCAGGAGGTGGTGTGATGCAGACAGAGTTTCCGGAACGATACATTACTCTTGGCTTAAAGATAGCCTATTACAGAAAAAAAGCGGGCTTGACGCAGGAGGTTCTTGCCGAACGGATCGGAAAAAGCGTCAATTTCGTCGGCCAGGTAGAAGGAACAGGAACAATTCGGGGCGTATCCTTGGAGACCCTGTTTAAAATCGCCCAGGTACTGAAAATCCAACCCTCCAAGTTGCTGGAGGATGACTAAGCAACACCATTAGAAAAAACACAGATGCCGTCACCAGAATACATCTGGTGACGGCGTCTTATTGTTGCTAAGGGAACGGGCCAAACTGAATAATAGTTTCGTGCTGAGCATACGTGCTGGGTATACTTACAATCTGCCGGCAAAAGACATGATTGTAGCATCTTGCAATTTCATGCGACAAAGAGTATGATGTGGTTAGCAGAAACTAACCGTTATTGAGGTGACCATATTTAATGGATGACAACAAACAATTTTGGGATCGGTTTTCAATACGCTATTCCGGCTTCATGCGTCGCTCTCGGGCAACCTATCAGCAGATATGCAAAGCAATGCGTCCTTTTCTGAAACGGGACATGGATGTGCTGGAGTTGGCCTGCGGAACAGGTCAGCTGTCCGTGCCGCTGTCTCCATGTGTCCGGAGCTGGGAGGCAACCGACTTTTCAGCTGAAATGATCCGTCAGGCCAAAAAGCAGGTGCATTCGTCCCGGCTCCACTTTTCCGTCCAGGACGCCACCAAGCTGCCCTACGGCCCGGAGAGCTTCGATGCGGTCGTGATCTCCAACGCCCTCCATATCATGCCTCACCCGGAAAAAGCTCTGACGGAAGCCTGGCGGGTTCTGAAGCCGGGGGGATTGCTGTTCGCCCCCACCTTTGTCTGGGGCAAAAGCCGAAGCGCCAGACTCCGGCTCTGGTTCATGGGGCTGTCAGGCTTTCGGGTGTACCACGTCTGGACTGCCGGGGAGCTGATGGCATACCTGTCCGAGCGGAGATATTCCATCGTTCGCCATCAGCTTCTCGGAAGTTCGTTGGCGCCGCTGTGCTGTCTGATGGCCAGGAAGATCCCGGATGAACGGACTGCGGCATGGCAGACCACCGTCCGGTCCGCGCAGCTCGATCATACAAAAGCCAAGGAGGAATGAGAAATTATGTGGAAGTACACAGTGGAAGTCAATGGAATGATGTGCGGGATGTGCGAGGCTCATGTCAATGACGCCATACGCAAAGCCTTCCCGGTCAAAAAGGTGAATTCTTCCCGCAGCAAAAACCAGACTGTGGTTCTCTCTGAAACAGAGTTGGACACGGCGACTCTTATGAATGCCATTCGCAGCACGGGATATGAGGTCGGAGCGATCCAGAAGGAGCCGTACAAAAAAAGAGGATTATTTGGATGAGTTTCTTGGCGGCAGCGGTCAGAAAAGAGGTGTGAACATGAACGCGGCAATACAGTCGTTTGGATATGGATTAGCAGCCTTGCTGTTTTGCATCGCTATTCTTGGCGTGTGCCATAACATCAAAAAAACTGCCCGCAAGGTTTTGAAAAGCCAGCAGCCACATAAGGGCGATCTATCGCAAAAGTTTTGATTTATGGCACAAGATTGCTTAGTTGTGAACTTACCCCTATCAAAAAATAAGCGGTGGATGCGTTGTTGCATCCGCCGCTTTATATGTTGCTTATCATCCTTCCCGGTGGTGTTACCCACGCACTTGCGGGATGTTGCATTGCTACTATTATCATTCCAGTAACTCCAACGGTACCACGCAAAGTTAAAAAGCCGCCTTTGATCAATCTGTTCCATGGTTGGTCCCCTGATTAAAACATGATCGGTATCGAATGTCATTTCAACGCAGAGGACAAGCAGCCCTTTCCACAGTTTAATCGGCACAGGTTCCCCCAGTCGAATGGTTGGTATATTCTTTTTTGAGCCGCTTTAATCTCTCAAAAGATTCCGTGCTGATTGCGTGTTCGATGCGACAGGCTTCCTTTTCCGCGCTTTTGGGGTCAACACCAGCCTCCATCAGCATCGCAGAAAAGAATTGGTGCTTTTCCAGTGTGATTTCGGCGATAGAACGGCCAGCTTCTGTCAAAATCAGGAAACGACGCTGATCCATTCGCAAGAATCCTTTCGCACGCAGAGAGGCAACCGCGTGGCATACACTTGGCTTCGATACCTCCAGATGCTGTGCTACATCCACAGAACGTACCACCCCCATTCTCCTCTGAAGGAGTAGGATAGCTTCCAGATAATCTTCCGCTGACGCACGCACTTCCAATCCCATCACTCCTTGTCTATCCGGCAACCACTATGGTTTTGAGCCAAGTCCAGACCATCTTTTCATGGGAAGACTGTTGTCTGAGTTCAATTAAGCAAAAGAATCCAAATGGTTAGCGAAAGCTAACCATTTGGATTCTATCATACCCCGATACTGTTGTCAATATGTGTATCTCGTCAGCAACCCCTTGCCCTCTCGGCAGGGGGCGGCCTGTACCCTGAGCGCTCGGATCTCCTGTCAGCGGTGTAGCTTTCTGAAGATCAGTCCTGCGCTCCTAAGGACTCGACATCTGATGTTTTTGCCTGATTCAGGTGAGCCTGCATGGCGGCGAAGGATTTTTCGCTGATCACATGCTCGATCCTGCAGGCATCCTCCGCGGCCGTTTTTTCATCCACGCCAAGACTCTTGAGCATTTCTGTCAGTACCGTATGCCGGGTATACATGGTCTCAGCAATGGCGAGACCTTTTGGCGTCAGGGTGATTGCTCCCTCTCCGTCCACCTCCACATAGCCGTCTTTTTTCAGAATAGACAAGGCACGGCTGACACTGGGCTTGGTATAGCCCATTTGTTCTCCTACATCAATAGCCCGCACAAAGGATTTTGTTTGCCTTAAAATATAAATGGTCTCCAAATACATCTGACCAGATTCATGGATTGCCATATAAGACCTCCATTGGATAAAGCATTTTGATTATTATAGCACAGTCCGGAAAAATGAACCAGCCTGTTTATCGGAAACGGAGATTTCTTTGCTGAATATAGGTTCCCGCTTGACAATTGATTAGGCATGGTATATTATAGCAGAGGGTTAGATGTTGCTAACCTAATTTTTTCGCGGTCTGGTTTCCTATTGCTAACCAGACTGCGAGCAATGCGAGCAAATAATTGAATCAACTCTGAAAAGGTGATGGATATGACATTGTTGGATGCTCTGGACGGTCAGGAATATATCATCAAGCAAATCAATACGGATGATGAGGAGCTGAATGCGTTCCTTTTTTCTTTGGGTTGCTATGTGGGAGAGCCGGTGACCGTGGTGTCCCACCTCAAGGGTGGCTGCGTGGTTTCCATCAAGGATGGCCGCTATAATATCGATAACCAGCTGGCCTCAGCCGTTGAGATATAAGATCTGGAGCCTTAGTGCGCCCCGGAGCCCCAGATCTAAGGTATTCATTCATGTTTATTCTGCCCGACGGTTAGCATAGGGCAACCGCTGAGTTGTGAATAAAGTACATCGCACACATAGAGAAGGAGGAAATGTCATGCGTATTGCCTTGACTGGCAACCCGAACTCCGGCAAAACCACCATGTACAACGCCCTCACCGGGCGAAATGAGAAGGTGGGCAACTGGGCCGGCGTGACGGTTGAAAAAAAGGAGCACCACATTAAGAAAGCCTACTGCAGTGGGACGGAAGATTTGATCGCCGTGGATTTGCCCGGCGCCTACTCCATGTCCCCGTTCACATCGGAGGAGAGCATCACCAGTTCCTATGTAAAGCACGAACACCCCGATGCCATCATCAACATTGTGGATGCCACCAACCTGAGCCGCAGTTTGTTCTTCACGACTCAGCTGCTGGAATTGGGCATCCCCGTGGTGGTCG
>UMJY01039686.1_pt1 | contig 11332 bp, 7 predicted proteins | sample 1966191 | NCBI WGS metagenome assembly UMJY01 (sample SAMEA4836161, study PRJEB28245) | human gut metagenome | biome: gut microbiome; material: fecal sample | place: Denmark | collected 2008 | reverse complement strand
ACAGGGAGAGCACGACTAACAGTGTCCAGGGAACGTATCCGGCAAATAGGGTCACAAAATTATAATGCCAGGGGTTCACGCATGAATTGTAACTCATGGTATTAGTCATACGACCGAAGTTTTCTTCCATAACTAATGCCAGGAACTCTTCTCCACCTTGTTGGTAAGCAGCGACATACCAGCAGAAAGGCAGGATGAGTGAAAGAATGGCCCAGGCGGAAAGTAACAAGAATGCTTTGAAGAAGTTGACACCCCGGAGTAACAAGAAGATGCCTACCACTAAACATGGAATGATAGTACCTACCGGTCCTTTAGTCAGTGTGCCGCAGCTCATCAGGAGAATGGCCAGCCAGGGAATACCTTTGAGTCCCTTCTCATACCATTTGTAGAGACAATATAGAGCGCCAACGGTGAGCGCTGTCAATACCATATCCACCCGGCAGTTTGCTCCGGCCCGGTGCAGCTCAAAATTAGTCAGGGTAATAAAGGCGGCCAACAACGCCAGTTCCACTCCTTTTCTTTTGGCAAAGAACAGAAAGCCGCAGAGGGTCATGGCGATCAGGGCGATGGCAGACGGCAAGCGGGAGGTCATTTCTGTGACTTGCCCTCCGTTTACTGCTGCCGAAACAGCGGCTATGCTCCAGTGGAAGAAAGGCGGTTTGTAAGCCATTTCTCCTCCGTTGTTTCTGGGTAAAATCCAGTTTCCGCTATCCAGCATGGAGTAGGAGACAATAGATTCGCGAGGCTCCCCTTTGGTGTGGTACTCCGATAAACCGAGGAAAGGCAGGATAGTAACTACGCAAATGACTAGTAACAGCCAAAAAGCTTTGTTTGAAGTCAATGTTTTCATCTTTATCTTATATTGAAATTTATGTTCTTTTATTTTCTGCCGAAGTCGGCCGGAATTTCTCCCCATTCTTTCGTTTCCCATTTCAGAATACGGGTGGTATAGGTGTTTCCCTGCAACCATTTTTCTGCCCGTTCAATCAACAGAAAGAGTTCTTCTGTTTCCGGGGTTCGGGGGAGTTTGGTCTTGCACTTCTTCTGTCGCACCCAGCTGATGGCATTCGCGCTGTCACTGTAAATGGGCATATCGAAACCTTTCTTTTTCAGCAACGCCAAACCGTGTACGATGGCTAGAAACTCACCGATATTATTCGTGCCTTTCATCGGGCCGAAATGAAAAATCTCCTGACGGCTGGCAATGTGTACGCCGCGATATTCCATCGGTCCCGGATTACCGCTACAGGCTGCATCGACAGCCAGGCTATTGTCGATCACACAAGAAGGTAAAGTATCCGAAGAAGGTTTAGGACCTCCTGATTTAGCCTTTGCATTCTTGCCGATATAAGCATAGGGAGACATTGTCAACGCGCGTTCCGCTTCTTCGCGCGTATCAAATGATTTGTATTTGGCAGCTTCATATCCTTTGATTTGAAGTTGGCAGTCTGTCCAGGAAGTATAAACTCCGGGGGTGACACCTTCCCATACTACATAAAATTTCTGTTTAGCCATTTTTTCTGACGATAATTTTAGATAGTCAATGAATTGACGCTGCGAAGGTACAAATATATTCTCTAACTGAACAAGTTAGGGGGGCTACTTGTTATAAAAAAAAGAGAGTTTTAAGAATATAAAATAAGAAAGGAACTATTATGGAAAGATCTTTTAGTGAAGCTTTGAAACAACGTCGAACTTACTATTCAATTACTAATCAGTCACCTATATCCGATCAGGAGATCGAATGTATCGTTAATATGACCGTGCGCCACGTACCGTCGGCATTCAATTCGCAATCTACCCGTGTGGTACTTCTATTGGGAGAATCGCATAAGAAATTGTGGCAGATTGTGAAGGACGCATTAAAGAAGATTGTACCGGTTGAAGCGTTTGTCAAGACAGAAGAGAAGATAGATCATTCCTTTGCCTGTGGTTATGGAACTGTACTGTTCTTTGAGGATCAAAAAGTGGTGAAAGGGCTTCAGGAGGCTTTCCCGGCTTATCAGGAGAATTTCCCGGGATGGTCATTGCAGACTTCTGCCATGCATCAGTTAGCTATCTGGGTAATGCTCGAAGATGTAGGTTTCGGAGCGTCGCTGCAACACTATAACCCGTTGATTGATGAAGAAGTGCGCCGTGCATGGGATTTGCCGGAACATTGGCATTTGATTGCGGAAATGCCGTTCGGACTTCCTGTCGGCAAACCGGGTGAAAAAGAATTCCAGCCGCTTGAAGAACGGGTGAGAATCTTTAAATAAATCGGGAATGAAGAATGAATAATGAAGAATTGGATGGCATAATGGCTAAAATTCTTTATTCTTCATTCTTCATTCTTCATTAAATGATTAATTTTGTGAGCAAAATTAATCATTTATGGTTCGTATCTTCCTTACCGGCTATATGGGTGCCGGAAAAACGACGTTGGGTAAGGCTTTTGCCCGATATATGAATATACCGTTCATCGATCTGGACTGGTATATTGAAGAGCGTTTTCACAAAACCGTTGGAGAATTATTCATTGAACGAGGCGAAACAGGATTCAGGGAGCTGGAGAGAAATATGCTCCATGAAGTAGCCGAGTTTGAGAATGTGGTAATTTCGACGGGGGGTGGAGCGCCTTGTTTTTATGATAATATGGATTTTATGAACCGGACCGGAAAGACTGTTTTTCTGGAGGTGCATCCGGATGTGTTGTTCAGGCGCTTGCGTGTGGCTAAACAACAACGTCCTATTCTTCAGGGTAAAGAGGATGAAGAACTGAAAGCGTTCATTATTCAGGCACTCGAGAAGCGTGCTCCTTTTTATCATCAGGCACAATATATCTTTAATGCAGACGAATTGGAAGATCGTTGGCAGATTGAAACATCGGTGCAATGTTTGCGACAACTTTTGGGGTTGTAGAAGTAACAGTCGTTATATTTTGTGTAATCGTCATTTGGAAAGCTGTGGAATGTGTGTAATTTGTGCCTGATAATGAATGATTATTGGGAGGAATTTTACTGTATTCAGAAATCAGGTAGTTGTAATGTTCTCTTTTTGTTGGAACTTCGTTTTTTTTGAGACTCTTGTTTGTGCATTCGGTCAATATTTGTACCTTGCACTCGTTATGAGATTTTTATTGACTAGTGACACAAAATTAAGGTAAAGTCTATATCATGAAAACTTTAAAAGAGAAATTTGGGGAGTTATCCGCTAAAATTAAAGCATCCGGACAACCTGCAAGGGTATGGTTTCCGCAGTATACACCGGCTTCATTATTAAGTGCGGAAAACTGGTGGGAGGCATTGGCTGTATGTGAATATGCTTTGGACACAAAAGAAGACGAAAAATTAACAGAAGATTTTTTTGAACTGATATTCAGTGCTTTTGACTGTAACGTAGAGGTGGAACTCAACGCGGAAGAATATGAATTCTGGTGGGAAAAGGTGATGCAGGTATGCGACCGTGTAGCAGAGTTTAGCGGTGCGGGATGGGCGCAGAAAGGTGCACAATATTCTGAAGCCCGTTATGGAAAGCGGGATATGAGTTATTTGTTTCCATACTACGAGAAAGCTGCCGATATGGGGTGGGCTGAAGCGGAAGCAACTGTTGCCTATTGGCGATACATGGGATTTTATTGTGAACAAGATAAAGAAGAGGGGGAACGGCGTTTTGCCGCTCTCACTTCTCCCGAAGCTATTTGGTGGGGAAAGCATTATCGTGCTTTTGTCGAAGAATTTACAGGAGATAAAGCAAAGGCATTACAGATACGGAATGACCTGCTTGCCGAACTGCCTGAAGGTGAACGTTTGCGTGCTCATGTATATGCGTCGTTGGGAGATGCGCTCGACAGGGCGGAAGGTAACGTGGCAGAGGAAGCTGCTTACTACGAAAAAGCTCTGGAAATTGTTCCCAATCTTTATAGTCTTAAAAATATGGCTACGCTTTATTTTCGTTATCCGGAACTGAATAAACCGAAAGAACTGAGCTTCGAACTTTGGGAAAAGGCCTGGCATGCCGGTGTGTGGTCTGCCGCCAATTTCCTGGGATATAACTATCAGGAAGAGGAATGGCTGGATATGCCTAAGGCGATTGAGTGGCTGGAAAAGGGCATGCTTTATTGTGAACCATACAGTGCGTATGAACTGTCATTGATCTACCTGTATAATGATGAATATAAGGACGTGGAACGTGGACTGATGTGTCTGAACCGCTGCGTGGAGGATGATTACATACAAGGTATCGAAGGACTGGCCAATATCTATTTCAACGGTGATTTGGTGCCGGAAGACATGAATCGCGCGAAAGAGTTGTTGGAGAAAGCCATTGAATTGGGTTCGGGAAGTGCAGCTTATCGTTTGGGCTGGATGTATGAACGTGGCTTCTTGTCTGAAGAACCGGATTATGTGAAGGCTTTAGAGTTTTATGAAAAAGCGGCTTCACTGAATAATGCCGATGGGTATTGCCGTGTGGCTCTTTATCTGGCTAATGGATATAGCGGTGTGAAGGACCCTGTAAAATCAAGGGAATATTATGAAAAAGCGGCCGAACTGGGTGCTTGCTTTGCCCTTGTGGAACTGGCATTCTTATATGAGAATGGCGATGGAGTGGAGAAGAATTATGAAAAGTCATTTGAACTGATTAGCAAGGCTGCCGAACAGGGTTATCCTTATGCAATGTTCCGTGTAGGTCTTTATATGGAAAAGGGTGTTCTTGGTGAAGTGAAACCGGAAGAGGCCTTTGCCTGGTATACAAAGGCAGCTGAAGCGGACGATAATGATGCGATCTTTGCTTTGGGACGTTGCTATAGAGAAGGTATCGGAACGGAAGAAAACTGGGATAGGGCACTCGAATGGTTTAGTAAAGGGGCGGAAAAGAATGAAGCCCGTTGTCTGACGGAACTGGGGATGGCTTATGAGAATGGTAATGGCGTGGAAGAGAATCCACAGAAGGCAGTGGAATATATGATGAAGGCTGCTGAACAGGATTATGGCTATGCTCAGTTTAAGATGGGAGATTATTATTTCTTCGGTTGCGGTCCCTGTCTGGAAGATAATAAAACGGCAGTGGAATGGTATGAAAAGGCAGTGGCTAATGAGATTCCGATGGCTATGCTGCGTGTGGGTGAATATTATCTGTATGACTATGATAGCCTGAATGAGTCGGAAAAGGCTTTTGCTTATTTCAAGAAAGCTGCCGAATATGAATGGTATAGTGAAGGACTGGGTATCTGTTATGAAATGGGTATCGGAGTGGAAGAGAATGAAACGGAAGCCTTTAAATATTATACACTGGCTGCGGATAATGGAAATACGACAAGTATGTATCGTACCGGACTTTGCTATTATAACGGAGTAGGTGTGAAACAGAATTATGCCGAGGCCTATCGCTGGTTCACGGATGCGGCGGGGAATGAGAATGTCGCTGCAATTTATTATCTGGGCAAGATGATGATGTATGGCGAAGGTTGTAACCCTGATCCGGAAGCTGCAGTGCAATGGTTGCTGAAAGCTGCCGAGAAAAATAACGATAAAGCACAATTTGAACTTGGAAATGCCTATTTGACAGGAAATGGCGTGGAAGAAAACGATGAAATTGCAATGGAGTGGTTCGAAAAGGCCGCAGAGCATGGCAATGAGAAAGCTCTTAAAATCACCGGAAGGAGGAGGAAGTAAAAGAGGAACATGGAAAAAGAAGGAAATAATCTGTTTCAGGTCAATCTTAAAGGTATGATTGCCCTGTTATCAGAGCACATTTATAGTAACCCGAATACTTTTGTTCGCGAACTGTTGCAGAATTGCGTAGATGCCATCACGGCACTACGCAATATTGACGAGAATTATAAAGGTCGCATCGATGTCTTTCTGAATGAGGACAAGACAGTGGTATTTCGGGATAATGGTATCGGACTGAAAGAGGAGGAAGTTTATCGCTTTCTGACTGTTATCGGGGAGAGCTCAAAGCGGGATACTCCCGATGCGGACGATTTTATCGGAAGGTTCGGTATCGGATTGTTATCTTGTTTTGTGGTGACCAATGAAATCACCGTAGAGAGTCGTTCTGCAATGGGCGGACAGCCTGTTTGCTGGTGTGGAAAAGTGGATGGGACGTATCAGCTGACTTTATCAGACGAAGAACGGCCCATCGGGTCGCAGGTAGTATTGCACCCGAAAGGAGATTGGATGCATCTTTTTGAATATGAAACATTTAAGAAGATACTGGTCGGTTACGGAGAAGTGCTGCCGTATCCTATCTATCTGCATTATCAGGGGGAAGAGGAGTTGGTAAATACGCCTTCGCCTGTATGGCTTGACCCGAAGGCGACTCGTAAGGAGTTGCTGGATTATGGGGCGAAAGTGTTTCAGTCGTCTGCTCTCGATGCTTTCCGGATCTATACTGAAAGCGGCAAGGTGGAAGGGGTGCTTTATGTCCTGCCTTTCCGTACACAATTTTCAGTGCGCAACTCTCATAAGGTCTATCTCAAACGTATGCTGTTGAGTGAGGATGATTGCAATCTGTTGCCGTCGTGGGCTTTCTTTATCCGTTGTCTGGTGAATGCGGACGGGTTGCTGTCTACCGCTTCCCGGGAGTCTTTGGTGAGTAATGACCAACTGAAAGATGCCCGGAAAGAGATCGGGGTGGCTATCAAGGATTATCTGCGGGGATTGGTGCAGAATGACCGTGCCATGTTCAATCGGATTCTGGATGTTCATCACTTTCATATCAAGGCGATTGCTTCGGAGGATAATGAATTGCTTCGTTTGTTTATGGATTATCTTCCTTTTGAAACCAATAAGGGTTTGCGTAGCTTTGGAAGTATTCGTTCGACAAGCAATGTGATATGTTATACCAAGAATCTGGAGGATTTCCGGCAAGTGCGGCGTATAGCCGGAGCACAGGGTTGGCTGGTCGTGAATGCTGCTTATACGTTTGATGAAACGTTATTGAAAAAGTATGTCCGCCTGAATCCGGAACTTACTTTGGATGAAATATCTCCTTCACGGTTGCTGGAGCAGTTTGGTGAAGTGGAGGCGAACCAGGAGTTTCAGGCTTTTGAGGTGAAAGCGAACGAGTTGTTGAAGCGGTTTGGCTGTATCTGTCGTCTGAAGCATTTTACTCCGGTGGATATTCCGGTTATTTTTGTGGCGGAGGAAAAGGAGAATGCCGCTAAAAGTGCTAATAATCCGTTGGCGGCTGTACTGGGAGCTGTGAATACTACAAAGCAGATTCCGCCGACACTCACTTTCAATGCGGATAATGAAATGGTGCAGACCTTATTGCAAATACAAGGAGACAATAAACTGTTTCAGCATGTGGTGCATATATTGTATGTACAATCGCTTCTGCAAGGTAAATATCCGGTAAACAGCGAAGAAATGGAGCTTTTCAACCATTCGCTAAGTGAACTGATGACTTCGAAAATGAATGATTTTATAAATTTCCTGAATTAAAAAAGAGTATGAGATACACACTTGAAATACAAAAATTGCTGTTGCAGACACAGAATAACAACCTGCATCCCCGCGAAAAAGCCAATCTATTGAAAGAAGCTATCCGCATCGCCGATGAGAACGAAGATGTGGAATGGGCTACGGAGTTGAGACTGGATCTTATTTATGAACTGAATCTTCTTTCGGCGGATGCTGAAGAGATTACCGTGTTCTCTAAAATTCTGGATGATTACGAGAACCACAAGGATGTGATTAAGGAAGATGACTTGTTGTGGAAATATAAGTGGATATGGGCTTGTACGTTCGATCTTCCGGAGATCCCGATGGAGCAGGTACAGGCAATTGGGGAGGATTATAAAACCCGTATCCTCCGGAACGGGTATTCTTTGCGGAGTTATTATCACCGCTGGTCTGTGGAATGTGTCTGGATGCGGCAGTATGACAAGGCGAAAGAATACATTGATAAAATGTTGAATGAGAAGATAGACGATCAGTCGTGTGAGGCTTGTGAATTGAACTTTATGCTGGATTATTATCTGGAAACGGGACAGTTTGATGAGGCTTACAGCCGCGCGCAACCGTTGATTAATAAGCAGATCACTTGTTATGAAGCCAATTTGCGGGCCTATTTGAAGCTTGCTTATTATGCACAGAAAGCAGGTAAACCGGAGATTGCCGCCGATATGTGTGCACGTGCCGAAGAAGCATTGGTGGGAAGAGAGAAGGATGAATATCTTTTGCTCTATCTGGGATTGTTTATTGCCTATAATATGATGACGAAGCCGGAAAGAGCTTGGGAATATACTGAACGCTGTATTGGTTGGAGTTTGCGTACTAATACGCTGAAGAGTTATCGTTTCTCCTGTGATATGGTAGAGGCTCTGAAATATGAAACCCGTCCGGAAGTCTCGTTGTCTTTGCCGGAAGAGTTCCCGCTTTATCGTCCGGATGGAATTTATCAGGTAAACGAACTTCGCAATTATTTCTATCAACAGGCAGAAGAGCTGGCACGTCGCTATGACGCCCGTAACGGAAATAGTGGTTATATGGACCGTTTGAAAGATTTAATGTCTAATTAATTGCCAACATGTAGATTAATCCGTATTTTTGCCGTCCAATTATTTACTAAAAACACTGAATAACAGAAAATGAGAAAGTGGCGTATTGAAGATTCTGAGGAACTCTACAACATCACAGGTTGGGGTACCTCGTACTTTGGTATTAATGACAAAGGTCATGTAGTTGTTACACCTCGTAGAGACGGAGTGACTGTCGATCTGAAAGAACTGGTCGATGAGTTGCAATTGCGTGATGTGGCTTCTCCCATGTTGATACGTTTTCCGGATATTTTGGACAACCGTATTGAAAAGATGTCTTCCTGCTTTAAACAAGCGGCCGAAGAGTATGGTTATAAAGCCGAGAACTTTATAATTTATCCGATTAAGGTCAACCAAATGCGCCCGGTGGTGGAAGAGATTATCAGCCACGGAAAGAAGTTCAATCTCGGACTGGAAGCCGGTTCCAAACCGGAACTCCATGCAGTGATTGCGGTCAATACGGATTCTGACTCATTGATTGTCTGTAACGGATATAAAGACGAAAGTTACATCGAACTGGCTTTGCTTGCCCAGAAAATGGGTAAACGTATCTTCCTCGTTGTAGAGAAGATGAACGAACTGAAGCTGATTGCAAAGATGGCAAAACAGCTGAATGTGCAGCCTAACATCGGTATACGTATCAAACTCGCTTCTTCCGGTAGCGGAAAGTGGGAAGAGTCTGGAGGTGATGCCAGCAAATTCGGCTTGACTTCCAGTGAACTTCTCGAAGCGCTCGACTTCCTGGAGAGCAAAGGGATGAAGGATTGTTTGAAATTGATTCATTTCCATATCGGCAGTCAGGTGACAAAGATACGTCGTATCAAAACGGCTTTGCGTGAGGCTTCACAGTTCTACGTGCAGTTGCATTCGATGGGATTCAATGTGGAATTTGTAGATATTGGCGGTGGACTCGGAGTGGATTATGACGGAACCCGTTCGTCCAATAGCGAAGGCAGCGTGAATTATTCCATCCAGGAATATGTAAACGACTCTATTTCTACTTTGGTGGACGTGAGCGATAAAAATGGTATCCCACACCCGAATATCATAACGGAGAGTGGACGTGCATTGACGGCACATCATTCTGTTCTTATCTTTGAGGTACTTGAAACCGCTACATTGCCCGAATGGGATGACGAGGAGGAAATTGCTCCGGATGCACACGAATTGGTGCAGGAGTTATATGGAATCTGGGATTCGCTGAACCAGAACAAGATGTTGGAAGCATGGCACGATGCGCAGCAGATCAGGGAGGAAGCATTGGACTTGTTCAGTCATGGAATCGTGGATCTGAAAACCCGCGCACAAATCGAGCGTCTGTATTGGTCTATTACACGTGAGATTAATCAGATTGCAGCCGGTTTGAAGCATGCGCCCGATGAATTCCGTGGATTGTCCAAACTGCTTGCCGATAAATATTTCTGTAACTTCTCGTTGTTTCAGTCACTTCCTGACTCTTGGGCAATTGACCAGATATTCCCGATCATGCCTATTCAGCGGTTGGATGAAAAACCGGAGCGTTCGGCTACCTTGCAAGATATAACCTGCGACTCGGACGGCAAAATTGCCAACTTTATCTCTACCCGTAACGTGGCTCATTATCTGCCTGTACATGCACTGAAGAAAACAGAACCTTATTATGTGGCTGTGTTCCTGGTGGGAGCTTATCAGGAGATTTTGGGAGATATGCATAATTTGTTTGGTGATACGAATGCCGTGCATGTTTCGGTGAACGAGAAAGGATATAATATCGAACAGATTATCGACGGAGAAACGGTAGCGGAGGTGTTGGACTATGTGCAGTACAATCCGAAGAAACTGGTACGTACGCTCGAAACTTGGGTGACGAAATCAGTGAAAGAAGGAAAGATTTCTTTGGAAGAAGGAAAAGAATTCCTTTCCAACTATCGTTCGGGGCTTTACGGATATACTTATTTGGAATAACCGGCAGGGTGCCGGAGCCGGATTCTCCATTCGGTGAACTTATTAGAAATCAAGAAATGAGAGAAAAACTAACAGTTATTAAGGTGGGTGGCAAAATCGTAGAAGAGGAAGCCACCCTTCGTCAGTTGTTAAATGACTTTGCCGCTATCGACGGACATAAAGTGTTGGTTCATGGTGGCGGTCGTTCGGCAACAAAGATTGCCGCACAACTGGGTATTGAAAGCAAGATGGTAAATGGTCGTCGGATTACCGATGCCGAAACATTGAAAGTCGTAACGATGGTGTATGGCGGATTGGTGAATAAAAATATTGTGGCAGGTCTGCAAGCACGCGGAGTCAATGCACTCGGATTGACCGGTGCGGATATGAATGTAATCTGTTCGGTGAAACGTCCGGTGAAAGAAGTAGACTACGGGTTTGTGGGAGATGTGGAACAGGTGGACGCTACTTTATTGTCGGATTTGATACATAAAGGCGTTGTTCCTGTGATGGCTCCATTGACGCACGACGGCCACGGCAATATGCTGAATACGAATGCAGATACCATTGCTGGGGAGACAGCGAAAGCGTTGTCGGCCTTGTTTGATGTGACATTGGTATATTGTTTTGAGAAGAAAGGCGTGTTGCGTGACGAGAATGATGACGACAGTGTGATTCCCCAAATCACCCGTGCCGAATTTGAACAATATGTAGCTGATGGCGTTATTCAGGGAGGTATGATTCCCAAGTTGGAGAATTCTTTTGAAGCAATAAATGCAGGAGTATCTGAAGTGGTAATCACCTTAGCATCAGCGATTAATAACTCTGGTGGAACAAGAATAAAAAAATAATTCAAAAAAAGTAGTGGGCGACTGTAACTTT
>UMJY01010564.1_pt1 | contig 11380 bp, 10 predicted proteins | sample 1966191 | NCBI WGS metagenome assembly UMJY01 (sample SAMEA4836161, study PRJEB28245) | human gut metagenome | biome: gut microbiome; material: fecal sample | place: Denmark | collected 2008 | reverse complement strand
TCGGTCCTGCAGGCCCTCAGGGAGAATCCGGCCCGACAGGTCCCCAGGGCCCGGAAGGGCCTCAGGGCGAGCGGGGCGAAACCGGGCCTCAGGGTGAACTTGGCCCTCAGGGACCCGCGGGCACAACGCCTACCGTCACTGTGGGAACTGTCTCCTCCGGTACTGCCGCAGCCGTCACCGCCAATCCGACAGACACCGGGATCTCCCTGGACTTTGTGGTTCCCGTTGGCCCCGAGGGGCCGAAAGGTGAACCTGGTGAAGTTGGACCCGAAGGACCGCAGGGCATCCCTGGGCAGACTCCTGAAATTACAGTGGAGCAAAATATACCTACTGTCTACAAGGTTCGGTTTAAAACTGCGGAGACAGATTTCCTGACTCCCAATCTAAAAGCTGTTCCGGAGGTTTACAACGCAAATCTGTCCTCTGCTGGAAGTGTCTTGACGGTTCCTCTGGAGGCGCTGAACATGACCTTGCAGAACACTTCGGCCACTTCACTCCGCTTTTCCCTCCAGCCTGCGGTAACAGGAACGTCTATTGTGGCCGATATTCGCCGCGCAAGTATTTACGATGGAGCTTCTATTGACAGCCAGACCAATGACAACCTGACAATCTCAGGTGTGTTCGTAGTGGATGATCTGATCTACAGCCAGTCTCAGGAGATGCACTGGACACGAATCCGGCAACAAGAGCCCTCTACCGGTCTTTGGTCCATGTGTGAGATCCGAATCTTTTCTTCCCGAGGCGGTGCCCGTACGTCTGTATGCGTCAACTGGCTATACACGGGAGCCAGTTTCCTGGCACCATAAGTTTTCTTTCTCAGGACTGCAAGTTGCTCTGTGGGGCACTATAAATATTCATCAGAAGTGCAGTAATGTAAACGTGAAACAGAGGGGCAGCCAAACGGTCGCCCCTCTGCTCACACTTACCCATAAAATCAGATGATGAGATGTGAATGCTTTGCAGATGCTCCTTACCCCACTATACTGAAAGCAGAACATGGAATGGGGGGAGGGTATGCTGGGCGGGCGGGACTATACCGGGTACTACCGGCGGTGCGATGGAAAACTATCGATGGGATTCCTGCGGCCATGGATGCCGACACCGGCGAGGAGACTGCCATCCGGATTCTGTTTCTGTTCTTGGACCCGCCCAAGTATTACACGATAAGCAAGCAGTCCCTCTGCGCATTTCTGGAGGTGAGTGGGGGAGCGGAGAGCCGAGTGCAGGTGTCTGAGAAATAAGACGATTACGGGTTCCGCTATTAGTCTCCTGGAAGAAAGCGGAGTCCGCGGCCCGGTGCGCCGGAGCCCTGGCTATTCTCTGTTTCTGTGGTATGTTGTGTTGCTGAACAAGGGAGGCGACACGTATGAACGACTACATGAAGGCCCTGCACCAGCGGTTTTTCTGGGAACTGGAGCGTCCCAGCCTCTCTACTCCCCGAAAGTGAACGGGAAACGAATGGCACCAACGTCTCCGTCCATACAGAGGCGGCGTGCGAGGAGAAGTTGGCCCGGCTGATCGCGGAGATCGCCGCCGAGAAAAAGCGGCGGAAGCAGGCAGAACTGGCAGGTTGAACAAACGGGCCTCCCAGGGCGAACTGCTCTCGGAGGCCCGTATTTTTCCTGACTGTGGCTGGTTGAGTGGTCAGGGATAAAATAAGGTTACATAACACGCATGAAAATTGCGAAAAAATTATAAAAAAGTTCCGCTTTCAACAGAAAGCGGAACTTTCGATGGCAAGGGGTAACAATTCAAATCCTCTAAGGTTGTTTGCGATTTTACTTGAGAAGTATCCAATCGACCGTTTGGCCGGCGGTGCGTTTGCGCTGTAAATTCGTAGTTGCATATCGGCGAAGAATTGCGCAGGGACGGCTTTGCCGACCCCAAGCATTCAAATGCCAGCGGGTAGAGCGACCAACGGAAGAGAAACCCAAGAGAAAATGCGACTTGTTTTGATATATCACACTTTCCCTTGGAGGGGATGGTTAAAATTAACTTTTAAATACCAGATCTGCAGACTTATTCTTTAATAATGTCTTTGAGCATAGGATCAAGATCCGATAATAGTAAATCTCGAACCATATGTTGCACAGAGAATCTATTTACATCCCAAGCAACATATCTCAACATTGTTGCGGCTATTTCTTTAACAACAAAAGAAAACTCATCTTTTATCACTCTAACCGCAAATGAAGCAAATGGGTCATTCGCCTCGAATGATCTACCACAAACATCGCGGAACGATTGCTCTATACTTTGAATGATGTGTTGAGCTTGGTTATCGTTCGTGCGCATAAAAGTAATCAACGCATCTGAGAAACCGGGACGCTTATCTAAAATCGTCCTTGAAATCATTTCCGGGCTCATATCATAAATATAACTTTCAACATCTGAATCATATACTCGGTTTTGAATTTTTCTTTCTGCTTGTTCCTTGGTTTCTCCCTCAGCATGATATTGAACTGCTTTTTCAAAGAATGACGAAAGTTGGGTTGCATCGCCATATCTATAAGCAGCATCAGAATTAGTTGCTTTTTCCGCTACACTTCTATAAATATGATGTGAATTTCGGGCATCGCCTGTCATAATAAAATTAATTACACGCCCCAATGAGTATACATCACTACGTTTATCTGCATCTTTAAGCATCATAAATTGCTCTGGCGCACAATAGTAATATTGTCCCATTGCATTCGTATGAAGTGTTTGGTGAGAAGTGAAGACTTGCAAATCTTTCCCAAGTCCAAAATCTGCGACTTTTAGCATTCCGGAAATAACAAAAATATTATTTGCACTTATATCTCTGTGAATAATGTCCTTTTTATGGACCTCAGACATAATGTATAGTATTTGACGAATGCAGTTCAACTTTGTTTGCTCATTAAGTTGATTTTTGAGCACAAAGTGCTCAAGAGTGGTTTCAGCCGGTTCCATGGTATACGAACAGTTACCCTCATCAAAGCTATAAACTTGTATGATCCCAAAAGTCCCTTGCAAAGATTTTGTTATAGTGTATTCTCTCTTAAAGCGACTTCTTACACCCACATCAGTGAGAAAGTCATCTTTAAGTTTTTTTACTATTAAACCAGTAGACTTTTGTTTATAAACATTTGCAAAACCACCACTTCCGATAAACTCAAGATCCTCATTCTCTCGAACTAAATGATATTGTCCTCCAATATGCGTTATCTTACAAAAGTCTCTGCTGACAATTTGATTAAATTCATCCAATATTTTGTTCGACAACTCTGCTGCTTTGACTTCTGATATTCCTTGCTCACGCATAAGATAGCTTTTTCCAAGGATAATATTTAAAAATGTGTCCACACTATTTGTGTTAATGCAATCAATGATTTTATTATATACATATACCCAACGAGAAGGAAACCCAGATTTATATATGTCATTTGACCCCAAATATTGATTAAAAAATGCAACAAGTTTAGGTCCGGTCTTATATAAATAATAGCCCTCTGTATCTCCGCAGAAGAGATGTGATATCTGCGTGATTGACTCTTCACTTATCATAGAGAATTTTCAACCCCATCAGAATCCGTTTGAAAGATTTCGTACATTGTCAACCAGTCTATCATAAGTAACAATATGAAGTCTGGGGTTTTCGGCTTGCATCTGCCTACGCAGTTGATTTGCTGCTTCGTTCATGCGGTTCCTCCGGCTGACAACTAAGCAATAGTATATTCCCCATGAAGGAATGCTATTTCCGATTTCTGTCAATCCACAACTGTCAAAGAAATATATCCTATGATCATCCATCCATCGTTTCCAATCGCGAATCTGCGTTAATCCTTTTCGTACAGAGGCAGTTTCACTATTTGCTGTCAAAATTTTAAAGTCCACGTTCACGTCTTCAAATTCGACCAAAATAATTTGATGGCCGATGGAGTTATTTCCTAATAACATGTAGTCTGCTTTATACTCCGCACCAAGAGATTGCTCTGGTACAAGGTACGCTGAGTGATGACCAAAGTCATAGTCCCTAAATAATGCAGCAGGGATAAACCATTTTTTGTTTTGCTTTATATATTGTTGCACATCATTCTCTTTCTGTGCAAAATCTAAAATATTTCGTAATTTGTCTGACTCCTCTTCAAAATCTATATTTTCTGTTTTAACAGATCCAAGATCAATAAAGTGATTTGGTACATTGAAATCCATATTGAGCCCCCAAAATTATTTTTCTGACGTAAAAGCAACTAATTTTATTTATTATACCAAATACTTACTCCAAAAGATAGCCTTGAATTTTGAAGCCTTATAAGATTTTATACATTGAGATTATTTTCCATTAAAGCAGTTGTTGGATTTGCACTGTATCCTTAATGTGTCCTTTCATTTCCTGTACCTGATCAAATGTCTCCCGGTCAATGATCGCTTCATGAGCATTGTCTACCAGGTACATATCCAACTGCCCATCGTTTTTGACTTGCTTTCCGGTCAGGAAATCCGGTGTATAGCTTTTCTGCATCAGCACCTGCCCGATGTACTTCTCGTTACTCAACATTCGATCGATGGTGGAGGTGCTCCACTCCCTTTTCCCTGTCACTGTTTTGATCCCGTGTTCTTCCAGGTAGCGTTTGATCTTCCGTACACCGTTCCCCTGCACATAGAGATCAAATATCTTCCGTACGATCTCCGCCTCCTCCGGGACCACCCGCAATACACCGTCTGGTCCTTTCGTGTAACCAAGGAATTGCGAATGGTTCAACATAGCCTTTCCGCTTTTCATCCGTCGGCGCAAACCGAACTTGATATTGTCGCTTTTGTTCTGACTCTCTGCTTGATCAAATGCAGCATACAGATCAACAACACTGTCTGGAGATGTTAGTGTATTGATCCCGCCCAGTTCAATATACACTCCAATACCCATTTGCTTCAACCTCCTAATCGTAGTCATGGTTTCTTTTGCATCTCTTCCAAAGCGGCTCAGCGACTTAACAAGGATCAAATCAATTTTACCTTTCCGGCAGTCTTTCAGCATCTTTTGGTATCCGGGCCGATTCTTCGCGTGGAGCCCAGAGGCATTGTCCGCATACACAGCGACAAACCTCCAAAAGGGATTTCTCTTGATGTATTGTGTAAAGTACTTAATTTGCTTTTCCAAACTTTTTTGTTGTTCTTCGTAAGGAGTGCTGACCCGACAATAAGCGGCGACCCTTAATTGCCGACTCCAAATAGTACGGTTCTCTTTCTCTTGTGGAATCTTGATCACATATCCAGACATAGCAAAACCTCCATGATATCACTGACCAGCAGTATATCATGGAGGTTTAATATAGAAAAAGCTACATTTCAGTCTTACTCTCAAGACTAAAATGTAGCTTTTAACTTGGCAAGGGGTAACAATTCCGAACTCCCGGCTAAATCGCTTGTGCTGCAATGAGTCCAGCCTCTCCACCTGTCACTGTTCTATGTGCTGTGGCCTATGGCAGCTAATCGTCACGTCTTTTCTCTATCAGATTTTTCAGGCAGCGCCTCGTATTGCCTAAATTCGTCGATACGATGATCTCCCACAAGAGATTGCATCATCTGTTTCGCGCTTGCATTTAAACGGAGCAGTCTCTCCCCCTGTGGGACACCCTGTCGAATCAGTTCCGCATTGATACTTTCGAGATTGGCGAGAACAATTAGCTGCTGGAGACTTGCATCATCCCGAATATTGCCTTTAGAGTCTGGATGTGCTTGACGCCACTCCTTTGCTGTAATGCCAAACAAGGCAACGTTCAACACATCCGCTTCACTGGCATACGTGGTGCACTGACGTATCGGCGATACGTCTGGTGGAATCAGCATATCTTTGATGGCATCTGTGTGGATGCGGTAGTTGATTTTTGCAAGCATCCGATTCAGATTCCATCCCAGAGCAAGACGGCTGTTTTCATCGTTCTTCAGCCGTTGGTAATCCTTGATGATGTACAGCTTGAATTCCGCAGAGATCCAGGAGGCAAATTCAAACGCAATATCTTTCTGCGCAAAGGTTCCTCCATAGCGTCCCGGTTTGGAAATAATACCGATTGCGCCTGTGCCCTCAATCCACTTCTTTGGGGACATGGTAAAAGCGTTTGAGCCAGCCTGTGTTCTAAACCCGTCGAATTCGACGGGTTTGAATTCCGGATTGTTGAGCTGCTCCCATAGCCCCAGGAATTCAATTGTGTCCCGGTTTCGCATCCAATTTTTGATCACATCATCTGGAGAATCGCTCTTATAGCGCGCAATATCTGTCAGGGAGATGTAGTCGTTCTCATCGCCGCTGGATACGACGGCAATATCTGTTCCTTTGGCGTGAATGTGATCTTTCATGGACTTTTTGGGTGCCATGTACTCACCATCCTTGTGCAATGATTTGATCCAGCAGTCCCCGACAGCCCTCCAGCACATCCCGCCAAGTGGCTTCGAAGTTGTCGGTGTACCATGGATCGGCCACCTCCTGATTCGGTCGGTCGGCGTACTCCATCAGAAGGTGCATTTTCCCAGCAAAGTCTCCTCCGCAGATACGGTACATATTCCGGAGGTTTGCCCGATCCATCCCGATCAACAGGTCGTACTCCTCGTAGTCGCCGTTCACGAGCTGCCGGGCCGCATGGCCGGAACAGCCAATCCCATGCTCCGCCAGCTTTTTTCTGGCCGGCGGGTAGACTGGATTCCCAAGCTCCTCCCGGCTGGTTGCTGCGGAGGCGATCTGGAACTCTCGCTCCAATCCTGCTTTTTTCACAAGGTCTTTCATGACATACTCGGCCATTGGGCTCCGACAAATATTGCCGTGACAAATAAAAAGTATCTTTTTCACTTTGCCCGCACTCCACTAATTCTTCTTTTTCTTCAGTATAGCAGATATCTTCCGGTTCGTCGAGTCCCCGCGTCATCCACACGCTATCCTGTATTTGAGCCATTATCTCCGACTTACCCCAGCCATGCTCCAGCGTGGCGTTGATGTACCATACACGTTCCTCCGCTGTCTTGCAGCCCTCCAGGATCGTCACATTCTGCGTCCACGCCAGCTTCAGCGCCTTTTCAAGCCGATCCGGTGTGTTCCCATAGGCCAGATAAAAGGACCGCATACGGCGCAGATTACGGGGTGAAAAGCCCCTCCGCTCCGGGTACCTCGATTGGATGTATTCAGCGGCCATGACTGCCGCACCCTTCTCTGTCCTGGCGCATACGGCTCTGCCGATCTCACTGTACAGCTCCATCTCTGCCAGATCGGAGCCCATCAGGACATCCAAGTCCGAATACAGAGAAGAATAATCGTTTGATTTCCGAATGTTCATGTCCGCTCCTTTCCGGCGTATCCGCCTTGGTAAAGAAAGCCGCAAAGGAAAACGCGGAGGGAGCTCCGCGCTTTTCTTTACGGCTTCTACCAATTATATAACTTGTACGATTGGGTTTCAGCGGAGGAATACTGCACCTTCTGGCAGCCAAGCCTCCTATCGGATATACTCTTCTTTCATCAATACAATGTCGAAGCAAGTCAAAGGTATGTAAAAAAATCAGCCACCAGACAGCAGATTTTGCCCTTCTGATCCTTGCCCCAGTACCAATAATAGACACCGCTTGGAACGGTAAAAAGGGCCGCTGAGTAACTGCCATCCGGAGAGATGCCAGCTGCACAGCGAATTCCCCAGCGTTCCTGGTTCTCCTCCAGAATCTCATCCAAGGTCATTTCATGATCCAAATTGGAGAACTCAGATTTCATACAGGCTTCTTTGAAATACAGGCCATCCATAAATCCCGTTGTTGACTCGCTTACTACATAGCCGCAGTTCCTGCGATGGGATTGCTCAGCATCCCATAACGTTTTCGCCGCTGTGAAAGTCACTGGAGGCTGATCTGTAAAACATATCTCCGCAAACGCAAGTACGCAGTCCCTATCAGAATGGGCGGTATATGCGAACACTGGATACATACCAGGGTGGACCTTTTGCTGGAACGCCTTTCGTTTGAAGTCGACGATTTCGAACCGCAATGTTGGGTCTGCCATCACAATCTCGCCTGTCGGCAGATTGATGAGGCCAATATCGTGGCTCTGGATAACAGACTTGCCGTATCGGTTCTGCAAGCTGGCACCATCTGCCATATGTATGGTCTTTAGATTGTTCTGTGCATCCATAATATAATCATCCTCTAGAATTCAGTGAGTTTTCAAGCGGCATCATAGTCCTTCCACCGTGACTACTTCATCACTATTGTACCCCCTACATCCCAGAACATCAATCCACATTTAAATTTGACAGCCTCATCCATTCTTGCCATCCATCTTCTCTAACAGGTTTCTCAAAAAGGAAGCCGCAAAGGAAAACGCGGAGGAAGCTCCGCGCTTTCCTTTACGGCTTCTGCCTATTATATCACCTGTACAACCTGCTCCCAAAGCAGGACATGCTTTTTGTCGATTGCCCGGTTGTCGTGCAGGTGGCCGAACAGCCAGTAATGGTACTTGGCCCTGTTTTTGATCTCTTCCAGAAAATCTGTCAGCTGGTCTGCCTGCGCATCGGGGAAAATCTTCTGTGTAATGCTTGTGGGCGCACAGTGTGTCAGGATGTAGTCCACGGCCCAGCCATGTGCGTCCAGGTTTTTCTCGGCCTCCTTGTACTCCTCATCGGAGGGTAGTTCCTCCGGCCACCAGGATACTCCCTTGACCCGGAACATTGCTCTCGCCCGCCGCATCCGCCAGTACCGCTCCTCGAAGTCCACTTCTTCCGGGTCCAGAACGCCGTCCTGAATGTCATGGGAGGACGCTCCGCCCATGGTGAAGAATGTATATTCTTCGATGTCAAAGACCTGTCCGCGCATGAGGTGCAGGACGTGGGGCCGTGCCTCATGGACCCTGCCCCCGTGCCACCGCCTTTCCGGCAATGCGTTCAGCATGGTGAAGTTCTCATGGTTTCCATCCAGAAAGGCAGTCGTAAAAGGCTTATCCTCCAGCCAGTCCAGCCAATATTTCTCCGCGGGCGTTCCACCCCAGAGTCCTCCAAAATCGCCTGTGATGATTACGCAGTCCTCACGGCTCATTTCTTTCTGCTCCGGGAAGTATTTCATTCCGAACCGCTGGAATCCGCCGTGTGTATCACCAGTGATATAGACGCTCACGATGCTTTCCTCCAATCCACTTGTTCGATCTCCTGCTCTACCTCGCTCCCGTCCCGGAGAGTGACCTTGATTTTGTTTTTGGCGAGGACAGTCACTTTCTCCACCAGTTGGTAGACCACGCTCTGGTCCCACTCCGTCAGCTCCGCCGAGTAGGCACTCATGGCCGCAGAGGCTGCTTTCAGCCTCTGGTTCACTAGTTCATTTTCCAGATAGACTTGCTTAATCCGCACCTTGTGTTCCTTGAGGTCTGCCATTGTGTTTGAGATCATGCGGAACCGTTCCGCATAGTCCTCTGTGCCGCCTGCGGCGGATGCCTCAGCCAGCAGGCTGTTGAACTGCTTTTCCAGTTCCTCCAGGGTTCGGTCAATGTCCGCGAGGCTCATGGTCTCACCAGGGATAGGCGCAAGCTCTTGCTCCATAGCTCCCATCAGCTGCGCTTCCAGGGAGTCCCTGTTGTCCATTACGCTGTTGATAGCGTTCAGGATCGCCTGCTGGAGAGGCGCTTCTTCCAGCGTCTCGGAGTGCTTGCAGTATTTCGCCCCGTAGTCCAGGCGGCTTCCGCACCGCCACACGGCCCGTTTTACTCCGCCCTTGTTCCAGACGCACCGGCGGTAGCCTGTCCCGCAGTGTCCGCAGAACATGAGATTTGTCAGGATGTACTTCCCGCTGTACTTGCTCCGTCCGGTGGGCGCACTCTTGCTGGTACCACCTGTCTGTGCCCTGCGTCGAGCGATCTCCAGCTGCACGGCGTAGAAGACATCCCGACTGACGATCCCCTCATGGTGGTCCTGAATCAGATACTTGGGAAGTTGACCGTTGTTCTGGATCACCTTTTTGCTGATACAGTCCTGAATGAAAGTCTTCTGGAGTAGTGCGTCACCACAGTATTTCTCGTTACTCAGAATGCTCAGCAGGTTCTTAATGGTCCATTCCTGTTTCCCCGCCGCGTTCAAGGCCCCTTGTGCCTCCAGCTTGCTCTTGATGGCCCGCAGGGTATCGCCAGCCAAGTACCGCTGGTAGATAAAGCGGACGGTTTCTGCCTCTTCCTCGTTGATTATCGGTTTTCCGTCCGGGCCCTTCTCAAACCCCAGCATCCACTTATACTGCATCGTGACATGCCCGGCTTTCATGGAGCGGCGTTTTCCCCAGCGGACATTTGCGCTGATATTCTCGCTTTCAGATTGCGCGAAGGCTCCGTGAATCGCAATAAGGAACTCGCTCTCCGGGTAGATGGAGTTGATATTCTGCTCCTCGAAAATAACTGGAATGCCAAGGCTCCGAAGCTCTCTGGTGTAGTTGATCGTGTCCGCCGTATTCCTTGCGAACCGGGAAACCGCTTTGGCCAGAATCATGTCGATCTTTCCCTGACGGCACATCCGGATCATCTGGAGGAATTCTTTTCGCTTGCAGGTGGAGGTGCCGGTTTTGCCCTCATCCGCAAACACCTTTACCATGGTCCAGTCAGGATTTTTCATGATCTTCTCGGTGTAGTAGGCAAGCTGGTTTTCATAGCTGGTGAGTTGCTCCTTGCTGTTGGTGGATACACGGCAGTAGGCAGCTACCCGCAGATGCCTCTTTTGCGCCTGTTCCTGCGGCGTTTCCTTCTTGGCCGGAATCACGATGACTTTCGGCGCGGTTTCTGTCATGGCAGTTGGCCTCCTTCTATGATCTGGCCGTTTTTCAGCCGGACCTGTATACCTTTTCCTCTGTATGTAATCTGTCGGACACTCTCACGCAGGAACTCCTGCTCCAGTTCCTCCATGAGCGGATGGTTCCGGTAGAACCTCCGGAGCCGGAGCGTTTCATATTCCTCCGCCCCGATGGTATTCAGACTGCACCCCGCTATTTGGAAGGCAACTTCTCCGGCCCGTTTCTCGTCCACCGGAGGAGTGCGGAGTATCTCATCCAGCTCCTGCCGTAGCTTTCTGGCCTCTGCTGGTTCTTCAACTCCTGTCTGGCCTGAGGCGATGCTTTCCGGGTTCTGAATAAGTCGATTTAGAAGCGCCAAGGTCTGCTGCTCCACCCAGGCAGGCGGGGGACCGCCGCACAGCCGTCTCAGCTCCATCTGCGCCGGCGTTTTCCTGACTGGGACCGCCCGGTCCCTGCGGCGCTCCTGGACGCTGTGGAATTGCTCCTCCGGGAGTATGGCTGGATACCGGTCCATCCCAACGTATCTCGCGTCCTCCAAGATGCGGGCCACCATGTTTTTGTTCCACAGCTTGCACTCGTCATAGACAACCCCTCGCTCCTGGAGAGCTTCCACCAGCGCCTTGTAAGA
>UMJY01031433.1_pt1 | contig 11415 bp, 5 predicted proteins | sample 1966191 | NCBI WGS metagenome assembly UMJY01 (sample SAMEA4836161, study PRJEB28245) | human gut metagenome | biome: gut microbiome; material: fecal sample | place: Denmark | collected 2008 | reverse complement strand
TCTCGCAGGTGGCAGGCACCTCTGCCACGGCGGTCAGGGTGTGACCGGCGGCGGGAATGACCTCGGTCTTGCTGGAGGTATACTCCTTATCCTCGAAAGTGACCTTAGCGGTATAGGTGCGGACGCCGGTGGTCTCGCAAGCGGCAGGCGTGGTGACAGCGCTGCTCACCTCTGCCGTGACGTTTTCCACATGGGTGGCGTCGTTGGCGCAGGTGAAGGTGGCAGTGGCCTTGAAATCATCCGTCCAGTTCCACACCGGCTCACCGTAAGCATGACCGGTGGCGGGGATGACCTCGGTCTTGGTGTCGCTGCACATGGTGCAGGTGTAGGTCATGACGCCATTCTCGGTGCAGGTAGCCGCCGTGGTGACCTGACCGTCATTCCACGTGTGCTGACCGCTCTCCGTGGGGCAGGCCACGTAGTACATCCGCACTACATCGCCGTCCTTCAGCTGGTAAGTCCCCAGTGTGGCATAGATGGGCTGGCCGTTGTCGTAGCGCTCAATGGGCATCTCCCCATTGACGGTGAACATCCAGCCGGACCAACTGCCGAAGGCGCTGTCGCCGCCGGTAAGGCTCACGCTGTTGGGATCGGTGATACCGGAGAGATAGGTGCTGCTGCCGGTGTAGGTATACTGGTTCTCCGTCAGAGCCGCCATCACGGCATCCGCTGCCGTGCGGTGATCTCCGGTGGAGCAGGTGTAGGTGGCGCCCTCCAGATCGGTGAAGTCCTCCTTGAAGGTGCTGCCCTCCACATTCACGGTAACGGTCAGGGGCTGCAAATTGGGATCCTCGATGCCCTCGGTGCCGATGACGGTGACGGTGGTGGAAATGGGCTGCTTGTAGAACTGGGCAAACTGCTCATAGTCGGCATTGCCCTGGAACTTCTCGTAGTATTTGGCGTACTGGGTGTAGGTCAGAAGACTGTCCACGGTGATGCGGGTGTTGTACTTGGGCTGGGTCACCCGCAGCGTCTCGTGGGCCACCACAGCATTGTTGCTGGAGCGGAAGCAGCGGTACTGCTGAGCATCGTACCAGCCGGGAATATCGTCCGCCTTGACGCCCACGGCATTGTAGCTGTCCATGTTGCGGATGAACTTATAGCCGGTGGTGGCGGGGACGATCTCGATGAAGGAGCGCATATCGCCGGTGACGTGGTCACGGTCGGCGTTGGCCTTGCGGATGCCCTCCCAGTACACATCCTCGGTGCATACCAGCCTCATGAAGGCGGCGGCAGTGTCCAGCTCCTCCTGGGTCAGAGGCTGAACGGTGAGGGTGATATCCTTGCTGGCCAGCACCGGCATGGAGGCGTAATCCGTACCCTCGCCGCTGGGGCGGGAGAGGATCTTCATGGTGATGGTGACGGTCCTGGCCTCCTGACCGGGCAGGGGGCGATAGGTCAGCATCCGGGCCACATTGGCTGTGTTGGGACCGGCGGACACCACCACATCGGCGTCGCTGGTATACAGCATGATGGGGGTGTACTTGCCGTCGAACTCCTGCTGATAGTCTCTGGCGGAAATGACACTGAGCTGCTTGGTGGTGGGCAGCTGGATGTCGGAGACCACGTTTGCGGTGTCGATCTTGGAATTGTCACGGGGATCCTTCAGGCCGATCTCACGCACCGCCGTCTCCAGCAGCGCCTGATAGTCCATGGCGGGAGGCGTATTGTCACCCTTGACCACCACGGTATAGACCTTGTTCAGGGTCAGATCCTCCCGGCCGTTATAGACCAGCTTCAGGGTCAGGGTCACGCTGGTGTCCTTCTTGGGCTGGGCCACCGTGACCGTATAAGGGGCAAAGTAGGGGTAAGAGACCTCCTTGAAGGAGATCACGCCGGTGTTGCTGGAGGTCCACGTGGCGGTGGTCCACAGTTCCTGATCCGTACCGCTGCTGTAGTCCGCCTTGCTCTCGTCCACGCCGGCCTTCAGGGGATACTTGGGCAGGCTGGTGAGGTCGGAGGCACTCTCCACCGTCTCAGGCACGCTGATGCGGGCCGCCACGGTACGCAGAGCCTCCATGGCCTTTCCCTCGTCCAGAGGAATGCTGAACAGGCACTCGGTGGACTCCTTGGTGTAGGTATTGCAGGTCAGCACCAGCGTAGGCCGCACGGTGCCGGAAGCCGCCGTGGTGCTGCCGTTTTCGTTCCACTTATACTGAATGGTGCCGTCGGCCGTGATGCCCACGTGGTTATAGCTGCTGTAAGACGCCTCCTTCATGCTGACGGTGACGTCCGTGATCCCGGCAGCCTCCAGCTTGGCCCGGAGCATGGTCAGTGCATTGGTGTCCTTGCCGTAGGTGACGTTGTAGGTGCCGCCAATGGCCTTCTCGGCGGCCTCCAGCTTGGCCTCGGCCTCCAGCTGCTCCGGAGACTTGCTCTCCGTCCAGACGGCATAGAGGTTGTATGTCTCGCCGTCCTCGCTGCCGTCGTCCCAAGAGTCACCCTCCTCGAAGGGGCGGTTGATGGTGGCGCCGTCGGCATACTTGACGGTGCTGCCGTAGCTGCTCTCCGCCCAACCGGCGAAGGTATAGCCCTCCCGACTGTAGCCGCAGGGCGTCAGCTGCACATTCTGACCGAAGGGTGCCGGCTGGTCGGCCATGGTGCCGGTGGTGGTGTTCTTGTCGCTGTACTTGACGTTATACTTGATGATGTACTGATAGTCACGCCACTTGGCGATGAGAGTCACCTCGTCGCCGCTGAACACGGTGTCCTTGGTGACGGCCTCACCGAAGGAGCCGTCGGCATTCTTGATGTACCAGCCGTCCAGCGCCTTGTTGGCGGGGCAGTAGTAGCTGCTCAGAGAAGGCAGGCTGGAGAATACCTTATCCGGCGTCACGGTCTTGTCCTTCAGCGTGTTCTTATAGCCGTTGCCGTCGAAGTGGACAGTGATGCCCTTGGTCCAGTGGGCGTACAGATGGAAGCCGTTTTCGGCGTCCACGGCGGTGAACTTGTAGGACGGGCCCACCGCATTGCCGCCCTCCGCCGCATCGAACCAGCCGTCAAAGATATAGCCGGTGCGGACGGGGTCCTCAATGGCGTCAAACTTGGTGCCGCCGCCCTCTTTAAGGATGTAGTTGTAGTTGCTGCCCACGATGCAGGTGCGGGTGCCGTTCTCTGCACCGTCATAGTTCGGGTGCAGGGTCACATTCACCGGCAGGCCGTACCAAGCGGCGTAGAGCGTGACCGTCTCCCCCTGCTTGGTGGTCAGGTTCTTCACCGGCTTCTCGTCGGCATAGCTGCCGCTGGAGGCGCCGGAGGATGCGCTCCAGCCGTTGAAGTAGTAGCCGGGGCGGGTAAAGGTGTTCTTGGGCAGCGTGACCTCCTGATCATAGGTAGCAGAGATGGAGTCCATGGCTCCCTGGCCGCCCTCACCGCCGCTGAAGGCGATGGTGTAGGTAATGGGGCTCCACTTGGCGGTGTAGATGACGTCGCCGGAGATCACCGTCTCCGCCGTCAGCTTCTCCTCGCCGTTGAACCAGCCCTCGAAGGTATAGCCCTTCTTGGTGGGGTCTGCGGGAATACGGCTGCCGATGGCGCTGTTCTGGGGGACCAGAACGGTGGTGTCGGTGTCGCCGTTGCGGAGCGTGACGGTGTAAGCGTCCGACCACACGGCGTACAGATCCAGATCCGTCTCCGTGGTGATGGCGGCGCCGTCCTCATAGACCACAGCCCCGCCGGCGGAGGTGGCCCAACCGGCGAAGATCTTGCCCTCGCAGGTGAAGGTATTGGCCTTCAGGGTACCCTTGCCGCCGAAGATCTTCTGCGTGGCAGTGTCCTCCGTGCCGTTGTTGGCGTGGAAGGTCACCACCAGCGCCTCACCGGCGGAGAAGTTCCGCAGATAGACGCAGTCGTCGAACTTGTCGCCGCTGCTGTCCTTCTCATACCGCACGGTCAGCTTGTCGCCCCGCTTGGCGTCCAGCTCCAGACCCTTCCAGTTCTGGTCGCCGCTCACGCCGTCGACGAGGGTGTTGCTGCCCAGTGTGATGGTACACTTGTCGTATTTGGCCTCGGAGGAGACCTTATACTCGAAGGACAGGTGGGTATCTTCCGTAAAGGTCAGGGTCAGGGTACTGGAGGAGCGGTTCTTTCCGGCATTGCCGGACATGAGGACCTCCTCGCCGTCCTTGGTGCTGACCTTCCATGCGGTGGTGCCGGTGCCGGGATCAGCGGCGATGGGGAGCCCGTCGAAATAGTCGTCAACGGACTTCTTGGCCGCAAAGACCGACGTGGGGATCAGGCTCACCAGCATGATCACCGTCAGCACCATGGAGAGCAGTCTCTTTTTCATGTTGCTTTCTTCCTTTCTCTGATACTTTCGTTGTCTCCCGCGGGGAGACATTTCCGCCGCCGGAGGAGAAAATCGGAAGGAACGGATGCAAAAAAGCGGGTCCGCACCGGCATACCGATGCGGACCCGCTTTGTTTCCAAGCGGCCCGGCGGATGTCCCAGTGTCGGCAGGCATCCGATCCAGCGGCCGGCGTATCTGACTTATCCGGCTCGGCCGGCTTCACAGTGACCCACTCGCAGGGCTTTGCACCCTATTCCGCCTGCCCCGCAGCATGGGGCAGGCCGCTCGATCTTCTATTCTCTTTTCGGCGGGGTTCGTCCCCGTTCAGGATGTTTCGACGTCTATCAGTATACCACAAGCCTTCCCCCATTGCAAGGGAGACTTTGCCTCCCCCTCCAGCGTGTATTTTACCCCGCCCCACGCAAAAGCTCCCTGCGCCGGAGCCTTCCCCCCAGCGCAGGGAGCCTTCTTCACTTTTGCCCGGATACTTCCCGGCTTACTTGTTCACGCAGTACTCGCTGTTGGCAAGGCGCATGCTGTACCCCTCCACCGGCGCATCATAGCTGGAATCGCCATAGGAGACATAATAATCCGCATAACCGCCCCAATAGTAACCACCATTGACCCAGTATTTGCCGCTGACTTCCTTGATTACATCAGCACCATTCTTATCATTTTCCTTCAAAGTGGCCTTGCCCTGAACGTCCACGCACTCTTCATAATAATCCACCGTGATGTGCTCCACCGTGCAGTTCTCCACGCTGGCGTTGTCCACGCCGTTGCCACGCTGGATCATGCCGGCCAGACCGCCCATGTCATAGGCGGCGTGGATGGTGTTGTTCTTGGAAACGCAGTCCTTGAAGGTGACCTTCACGCCGGGATCGGCGCCCATGCCCAGCAGGATGCCGATCTTGCCGAAGCCCCAAATGGAGCTGTTGGTGACGCTGACATTCTCGAACAGAGTCGTGCCATAGGTATAACCCAGCACAACACCGCCCACGTTGCCCGCAAACTGCGGTTTTGCATAATTCACAAAGAACACATCCGCTCCATCAAAGGCGATATTCTTAACAGTGACTGCACCGTTGATATCACCGATGAAGCCTGCGCCGTAAACGCTGCTATTCGTGCAGCCACGTACCTTCATGTTCCGGATGGTATGGCCGTTACCGTTCACGACAATACCGGAAAGCCGGTTATAGCCGTTAATGGGCTTCCACAGGTACTCACCCAGATCTACATCATTGGCGAGATTCAGGGTATAACCGCTGTAATTCTTACCGTCGTCCGTGACTTCCTTGGCAAACAGGGCCAGCTCCTCAGCGGAGGCCACCGTCACCACCTTGTTGGCGGTATCCACCGGCGTGGCATAGCCGTCCGCCGCATGGTCAGTCCAGTAATCTCTGGCAAACACAGCGGTGAAGGGAGAGAAGTGGCTGACCTTCATGGTGACATAGCCGGTGGCGGCGTCGTACACATAGTGATCCGCCGCATCCGTTAGGGTCCCACTGTCATTTGTCATTTTCTCGCCATCATGATAGAGCTTCAGAGCGGTACGGTTCTTACCGACGTTCATCTCCACCGTCATCAGCGTACCATTCGTGCTGACAGCGTTGCCGCTCTGGTCCTTCATCGTGACCTCATAGCTCTGGCTGCTCTCGGTGCTTGCAACCTGCACCCCAGCGGGCGTGGCGCTCTTCACCACCTCCAGCTTCAGGGACTGCACGCCCTCATCCAGAGCGCCCGCAGGCACCGTTACCTGAATGGTGTGATCCTCTTCCTTGTCCTTCAGCACGGTGTCGCCGTCGGTATTCACATCGCCCACAGCCACCACGGGATAGGTGGCGCTGGCATCGTAGGTGTTGTTGAAGCTGTCGCTCTCCACGGTGTCCTGGGTGGCCACCACGGTGATGGCGATGCCGTCGATGGACTCGTTCATGTACTCATTGCCGGCAGACTCCTTCATATGGCCCTTGATGGTGAAGGCATTGCTCTCGCCGGCCGCCAGATGCTGCTCGGTGCCCATCGCCACATCCCCGATGGTCCACTCGATGGCCTCGTTCAGCTTGGCGCTGCCGTTGATGCCGGTGATGGCCACCTTGTACTTCAGCGCCAGATTGCCGTTGTTGCGGATCCGCAGGGCGGGCAGTTCATAGGTACAGCCCGGCTCCCACAGGATGGCTTCGCCCTTGGCATCAGCGGCCTTGACGAAGTCCAGCGTCTTGCCCTCGGCGCTGACCCACTTGCCGTCAGCGTTCTGCATCTCCAGCACCACATCCAGGTTACCGGCCTGGATCTTGTTGACGCCGGTGCTTGCCGTGTCGGTGAACCATGCGAAGGTAGCGCCTACCAGCATAGCCAGGCATAGCACCATGGCCATGACGCTGCCCAGCAAGGCCCGTTTGGTACTCTTGCGGTTTGTCATCGTATCTTCCTCCTATTTTTTTGCGTGTGCGGCGACGAGACTTTCGCATGGGGAGTACGGATCCTCACGTCGGGGCTGCGCCCCTCCTCAGAACGCCACTCCCTTTGGGCCCCCCTTATCGTTTCATCTGAAACGATAACCGCCCATGGGCGGTTCGGCGTACACATGGATGTACACATCCATAGCACCGCAGCCGAAAAAGCACAAGGCTTTTTCACAAATTTTCGTCATTTTCTTCAAAAAAGCGCCTCAGGCAGCAAAAAACACCGCAGGGTGGGGAAATTCCCCGTCCTGCGGTGTTTTATATGGCACCCCCGGCCAGATTCTAACTGGCGGCCTACCGCTTAGGAGGCGGTCGCTCTATACAGCTGAGCTACGGAGGCGGATACCCCGTTATTTTACCCCATAAGCAAGGCGCTGTCAATGCCTCACTCCGTCCGGAATACCTTCTCGAACTCCTCTGCCGTCATGGTCTCGTTGGCCAGCAGATACTCCGCCACCTCCACCAGCTGGGGCCGGTACTGCTCCAGAATGGCGATGCAGCGGGCGTAGGCGTCGTCCATGATGCGGCGGATCTCGCCGTCCATCTCCGCCGCCGTTTTCTCGGAGTAGGGCCGGGTCTGGGCCATGGACTTGCCGATGAACACCTCGTCGTGTCCGGCGTCGAAGGCCACGTTGCCCAGCTGCTCCGACATTCCGTAGGTGCCCACCATCTTCCGGGCCAGCTGCGTGGCACGGCTGATGTCATTGGAGGCCCCGGTGGAGATATCCCCCAGCACCAGCTGCTCCGCCGCCCGGCCGCCCAGCAGCCCGGCGATGCGGTCCAGCATATAGCTGCGGGAGAGGTACGACCGATCCTCGTCCGGTAGATAGATGGTCATGCCGCCCGCCTCGCCCCGGGGAACGATGGTGATCTGATGCACCGGGTCCAGATCGGGCAGTGCGTGCATCACCACGGCGTGTCCCGCCTCGTGATAGGCTGTCAGCCGCCGCTCCTTCTCCGGGATGACCCGGCTGTGCTTCTCCGGCCCGGCGATGACCTTGATGATGGACTCCTGCAGATCCTTCATGGTGATGAAGGACTCGCTGCTCCGTCCCGCCAGCAGGGCCGCCTCGTTGAGAAGGTTCTCCAGATCGGCGCCGGTAAAGCCTGCGGTACCACGGGCGATCTGTCTCAGATCCACGTCCTCCGCCAGCGGCTTGTTCTTGGCGTGTACCTGCAAGATCTCCTCCCGGCCCTTGATGTCCGGCAGCCCCACATAGACCTGCCGGTCGAACCGTCCCGGACGCAGCAGCGCCGGGTCCAGAATATCCACACGGTTGGTGGCAGCCAGCACCACCACGCCCTCGTTGGAGCCGAAGCCGTCCATCTCCACCAGCAGCTGGTTCAGGGTCTGCTCCCGCTCGTCGTGTCCGCCACCCAGACCGCTGCCACGCTGACGGCCCACGGCGTCGATCTCGTCTATGAAGATGATGGCCGGGGCGCTCTTCTTGGCCTGCTGGAACAGATCCCGCACACGGGAGGCGCCTACGCCTACATACATCTCCACAAAGTCCGAGCCGGAGATGGACAGAAACTGTACTCCCGCCTCACCGGCCACCGCCTTGGCCAGCAGCGTCTTACCGGTACCCGGAGGGCCTACCAGCAGCACGCCCTTGGGGATATGCGCCCCCAGGTCCAGATACTTCTGGGGCTCCCGGAGGAACTCCACGATCTCCCGCAGCTCCTCCTTCTCCTCGTCGGCCCCGGCCACATCCTGAAACGTGACCTTTTTCTCTCCCGGCGTACTGACCTTGGCCTCTCCAAACCGGGACAGCTTGTCCTGCGCCCCGGCTCCGCCGCCGGCCATGCGGTTCATGAGATTCATCAGCAAAATGAAGCCCAAAAACGCCAGCACATACGGCAGCAGCAGCTGCAGCCAGTTGGTGGAGTGGTCTGCGTGATAGTTATAGGCGGTGATGATACCACTGTCATACTGCTCCTGCACCAGCTCGTTGAGATCCTGATAGAACAGGTCGAAGTCGTACAGGTCGGAGGTAACGGTGCTGCCCCCCTTCAGCTTGGCCGTGATCCGGGTGTCGCTGATGGAGAACTCCTGCACCTTCTCCTCTAAAAAGTATTGCCGCAGCTCAGAGTAGGGGATGTCCCCGGCGGTCCGCATGGTGGACACCACATAGGCCACCACGCATACCGCCAAAATCACCATCAAAATGGTGCCGAAACCGATCTTTTTTCGTTCTGCCAAATGCTTTCCTCCTCTCAGCCGATGGCCCGCACGCCCTGCCAGCTGCTGCCCCCGGTCAGGGAAATGGCCAGCAGCACACGGGCCTTCACATTGCCCACCGGGATATAGCTCTCCTCCCAGTACCGGGCATCATTCGAGCCGGAGCGGTTATCGCCCAGAAAGAACAGGCACCCCTCCGGCACGGTGAAGGAGGACTGGTCGGGGCTGATGGTACCGCCCTGCTGATCCAGATACTCCTCCTCCAGCCGCTGGCCGTTGATGTAGACATAGCCGCCAGAGAAGGACACCGTGTCCCCCGGCAGGCCGATGACCCGCTTTACCAGCAGCTTATCCAGCTCGTCGCTCCAGAAAGTGACAATGTTCCCCCGCTCCGGCACCGGGTCGCCCACCACATAGGGCAGCTGCCACGAGATCAGCAGCGTCTTTTTGGGGATGGTGGTCTCCATGGAGCCGGAGGGTACCCAACTCAGCTGCAAAAGTACCCGGAACACCAGCACCACCACCACCGCCGTGACGATGAGATAGCCGAAATCCGACCAAAAGGCGGCAAAGCCGCTCTTTTTCTTCTTGACCGCCGCCCCGCCGGAGCCGCTTCCGCCGCCGGGCCCGGCCATAGCATCGGAGTCCACCGCACCGGCTGCATAGTCGGCACTCGTCCCATCGGCAGAACCGCTCATGCTGTCAAAGTCCGCCGCCGGTGCCGCTTTACCTCCGGCCACCGAAGCGGCTCTCCGACCGGCCGAGACGGACTCGCCGTCTCCCGGCGTTATCGGAGCAGTCTCCTCCGGGGTCATCTCCCACGGATCCCGCTCCCGGCGGGCCTTATCCTCCACCTGCCGGACAGACTGCTCCCGCAGCTCTGCCTGAGCCTTCTCTGCCGACGTGGCCTCTACCGGAGATACCTTCTCCTCCGGGGTCATCTCCCACGGGTCCCGCCCCCGGCGGGCCTTATCCTCCGCCTGCCGGGTACGGCTGCCCCGGCGTTCCGGCTCCTGCCTGGGGGTCGCACCGGCCAGCCGCCGGCCCTGATAACCCCGCTTCCGTTCCTCCACAGACCATTCCTCCTTCCGACCGCCGGCCCTCTGCCGGCACAGCGCCGCTTCTCCTGCGCTGTCGCTTACTTACTGTATACCTCCGGCTTCAGCACGCCGATGTAGGGCATATTGCGATACTGCTGGCAGTAGTCCAGCCCGAAGCCCACCACGAACTCGTCCGGCACCTCAAAGCCCGCCAGATCGGGGTAAATGGGCTTTTCCCGGCGGGAGGGCTTGTCCAGCAGGGTGACGATGGTGATGCTATTGGCTCCCTTGGCCAGCATATAGTCCTTCAAAAAGTACAGGGTATTGCCGGAGTCCAGAATATCCTCCACCACGATGATGTCCCGGCCGGAGATATCCCGCTGCAGATCACGGGTGATCTGCACCACGCCGGAGGACTTGGTGGCATTCTGATAGGAGGACAGGCCGATGAACTCCACCTCGCTCTTGCACTGGGTGGCCCGCACCAGATCCGCCATAAACAGGAAGCACCCGTTCAGAACCCCCACAAACAGTGGATTCCTGTCGTGGAACTTATCGTAGAGCTGATCGCCCATCTCCTGAATGCGGTCATGGATCTCCTGCTCACTGAACAGGACCTTCAGGATATCCTGATCCATATTGTTCTTAGCCATTACTTTCTTCCTCCTGATCTTTCTCGATCATCAAAATATTTATATTGCTGCCGTCTTTTTCCGGCAAAAATCTCTGATCCGTTCCCACGCCGTATACGGCGGCGGGTTCTCCATTTATACACACCACCGGGGTGGTTCGCCGTCGCCGGGGCGGCATCCCCCGCTCCGTCAGCAGACGTTTGACGCTGCGGCGGCCTCTGGCCCCCGGCAGGGTCAGACCGTCTCCCCTTTGCGGACAGCGAAGTGTCCATTCGGACATTTTCCCACCGTCCGAAAGCGTCAGGATATGGTCCGAAAACCAGCCCGTTTTGGACAGCCCTTCTCCGTCAGGGGGCGGGGTATTTTTTTCGCTTCTCCACACCCGGACGAGATAGTCTCCCCAGACCTGCTCCCCCTCCGACAGGGTCAGGGGCGGGGGCAAGGGTGGGGTCATCTCCAGATGCAGCACATCCTTCTCCCGCCATGCCGTGACGCCCTCCGGCAGATCCAGCATCCCCCCCTCCCGGAGGGACAGCAGGGCCTCTATGTGGGCGGCGGATACATCCTTCTTCCCCACGGGGAGCCGCTCCAGCAGCAGCCGGAGCATCCGGGGCCGCAGCTCCTCCGGTGCCGATCGCAGCACGGCTTCAGACACCGATACGGCGGTGGGTGCCGATGTGAAATCAGGTGAAATATCGCCCGTACGTGTACATTCTGAGGGCTTATCCGACTTTGGCGACTCCTCCGGCAACGTGCCGGGAAGCGGTGCAGGGCTGGGTGCAGCGGGGTCCCGGCGGCCAAAGAT
>UMJY01080038.1_pt1 | contig 11416 bp, 7 predicted proteins | sample 1966191 | NCBI WGS metagenome assembly UMJY01 (sample SAMEA4836161, study PRJEB28245) | human gut metagenome | biome: gut microbiome; material: fecal sample | place: Denmark | collected 2008 | reverse complement strand
AAAATGAAAGACACTAAACATAAAATTCTGACTCTGGCCGCGTTGACTACGATTGCCGCTGGTGTCATCCATCTCACCAATAGAGTGATTGTTGCCTCTTCCCAGTTAAAAGAAATGCTTGATTTTTCCAATCACAACTATTATAATTGGCGTTTTGGAAAAATTTATTATACCAAGAAGGGAAAAGGCTCTCCTCTTCTTCTTATTCATGATACAATGCCTGGAGCCAGTGGATACGAATGGTCTCGTGTTGAGGATCAGCTTGCTCAAGAGCACACCGTATATACCCTTGATCTATTAGGTTGCGGACGTTCGGAAAAAGCAGGAATTACATATACAAATTTTCTCTTCGTACAAATCATTTGCGATTTTATAAAAAATGTAATTAAAGAGAAAACCGACATCATTGCAAGTGGTTTCTCATGTTCATTTGTTACTACTGCCGCTGCTTACGATAAAGAAAGCATTAATAAAATCATGTTTATTAATCCGGTAAGCATGATTTCTCTTGCCCAAACTACCACAAAAAAGGATAAATTATTCAAATTTTTTATCGAACTGCCTATATTTGGAACCTTTATCTACCATATAATTGTTTCACGTGAAACAATTAATGATTTCTTCCTTGATAAGCTTTATTATAATCCATTCCATGTAGACAAAGATGTCCTGGATGCATATTATGAAGCTGCACACAAAGGTGGTTATTATGCAAAATGCCTATACTCCAGCCAAAGTGCTAAATATATGAATATCAACATTCGCCATGCTGTAGAATCAATTGATAACAGCATTTATATCGTAGAAGGTGAAGATGAGCCAAATGGTGCTGCAATTGTAGAAGCTTATCAGAAAGTAAATCCAGCAATTGAGTCAGCAACCATTCCATGTTCCAAGCATTTTCCACATATTGAGAATGTAGAAGCTTTTCTTGAGCAGGTTGGTGCATTCTTTTAATTAAAATAAAGATATAGATATGCCTTCAAAGCAGAATAAAAAGCTTCGAGATTGTATAATATAATCCCGAAGTTTTTTTGTTTTTGTAATAATAATTTATTATGCTTTATGCTTTTCCTGTTCTTTCTATATTTCCAGAGCATATTAAAAAAGCTTTCTACAAGATGTACGTCACAATTTGTGGGACTTTGACCAGGATGAGGATGAGGTTGCCGTAGCGAACTATGGCAGCCAAATTCAGGAATATATACCACAAAGTAAGGTGTGCGGATTGCGAAAATGTTTTTTTGATACATCCCAGAGAGTGTTTGAAAAAGGCTTTCTGCAAAGTGGGGGGTGTGGATTGAGAAATGATTTTCAAATACATCTCAGAGCTCTTTTCGTATTGTTTTGTTATTATTTTGTTATTTTTTCAATTATGCGCTGTTCTATTTTATCTTTATACAATCTTTTTGTTTTAATCAGAATTGTTTAAAAGTATATTTTTACATAACAATATATTTTTCAGAGGATTTTTACTGTTCATTTGCCTGTTTTGTTGTTCAAAGTACATTAAGTAGGTCTTTGTTGCATTATCGTGTAGTTAAGTGTCATTTATTGGACTTTATTGTTTGTTTTAGTAGGTTTTTATTTTATAAAAGTTATTATTACATTTTATATTTACCGTAATATTTCAGAAAGCAAAAGCAAAGTTTCTATTTTCGGACTTTTTATATAGTCGGCTAATGCAAAACCATATGAGTAAAAATCAAAGATTTTAAAATTCATTTTCAAACAAACAATGCATATAAAAATTCAAACAGATAAAATAGCCAACGTTAATTACATATTTCATACCATTTGAAATGTCAGCAGATCAGAGAGTGTTTGGAAAAGGCTTTCTGCAAGATGTGCATCATAATTTATGGGAGATTTCGCCCGAATTCGGTTGTCGTAGCGAGCTGCGACAACCGAATTCAGACAAAATATACTGCAAAATTTGGCACGCAGATTGCAAGAATGATTTTTAAATATATGTCACAATTCACAGGAACTTTAACTTAAATTCAGTTGCTGTAGTGAACCACGGCGACTGAATCCGAGATATATAGCAAAGCAAGGCGTGCAGATTGCAGGAATGATTTTTCATACACGCTCTGGCGTAGCCCGCCACACATTTTTTCCATCTGCACCTTCAACTTCACGCATCCAGCTTGATTGATATCGTTATTTGCAAAACGATGTACGCGCATATTCATATCCAGTAGAATTCTTATGTAACAGGCAATTCAACAGTTTTTTCAAATAGTAAAAAAGATCCTTGTCCTGTTTTTTTCACAGGCAAAGATCTTTTTTTATCATTTTTTCAGCTACTACTACTCTTCAGCATCCTCTGAAGCCTCTGTCGTTTCTGTTTCAGCATTATCTGTAGAAGCATTTGTTTCAGGATCTGTTGTCTCAGCTTTTTCGTTTTCCTCTTTCTCACCAGTTACAGATTCAAATGCCTGAAACAGTTCTTTTACTGTCATTTTATTTACCAGATATACTTTTTTGTTTATAACAGCGGCATAGTAATTTGTATCATAGGAATAATACTCCACTTCCATTTCATTTCCATCTATATCTGTAAATTTCACAGTCATTTCCGGATCTGTATTGGACTTAAATTCATCAGTCAGACGTTTCTGCGCTGTCATGTTGATCAGCTTATTGTAGAACGTTGTAAATGTTGTGCTGTCCAGATTTTTTCCATTTAGTGTATAAGATAAGGTTACACTGGTTGAACTTGTGGTGCTTGCAGTAGAAGAACTGTCATCTGTATTTTCAGTATCTTCGCCGGTCAAATCACCTGATGAAGTGTTATCATCAGCAGCATTTCCCTCTACATCGTTGCCGTCGGCAACATCACTGCTGGTACTATCTGTTGTATCTTCATCTTCCGTCTCATTATTCGATGTTTCTACGTTTTCATCCTCAGATGTTTCACGTGAAACATTTACGATATAATCTTCTCCTCCGTAGTTCACATCCAGAGTATCCAGATTATTTGCAGATAAATAGCTTACTGTCAAATCCCAGAAATCAGCATTTGTTTTTCCAAGGAAAGTATCAAGAGAATCCTCGGATATTGTATAAATTTCGTTGCTATCATTTACCCGAACATATCTTCCACCATCTGAAGATTGATCTCCAACCTGAATTACAAGTTCTCTGTCAACCATTTCAGTTTCCGGTTCTGAATCTTCAGAAATTTCTGCGGACTCAGTATCTGTAGTTTCCACCCCAGCCTCGTCATCTGATTCAGTTACATCTGTATCTTCTGCTTCGACGTTGTCATCTGCTGTTTCATCTGTATTCTCATTTTCTACAGCTTCTGAATCTTCTGTGTCTGCCACATCCACATCTTCATCTGAGCTTTCGCTTCCATTTGTCTCAGAATCCGCATCTTCATCCAAGCTTTCGCTTCCATCTGTTTCAGAATCCGCATTTTCATCCGCCTGGTTCTCATCCCCAGATGCCTCTGAGACCTCCTCATCGCCATTTTCAGCCTCGTTTTCATCATCAGAGGACTCTTTCTCAACTTTCTCCTGATAATCCACTGTAATCTCTGCATACGGCTTATCTAATCCGTACTGAGAGAGCTCATCTTCTGCGCAGTTATAATTTACATAACTTGCATAAGCCACACTGGATAATGTACTGGCTAAGGAAGTTGCCTTCGCAGAATCTGCTTTCTCAGTCTCTCCATCACCAGTAATATTCCAGAAATTATTTTCATCTTTCTCTACAACATAGGAAGAATCTTTTCCATCTACAGAAATTTTGCTGACCGTAGAGGAATCCACAGTTGGGAAAACGCCGCTTTTTGCAAAGTCGTACAAAGTTCCCTCAAAAGAAGAAAACGTGGAATTGCTTACTACATAAACTGTAGAAGAATCCTTGTTCAAGTCAATGTATTCCTGACTTGTGGAATCATTCTCCATTCCAAGCTGGATTACTGTCGTTTCCCCATCTTCTGTGGTAACCGTGATCGTGTTATCCGGCTGATCCAGTTCATATTCTGATGCATCCTCCACATTTTCCAGTGTTCTTTCCGCTTTTATAGAATTCAGGGAGCTGACCAGTGTATCGATTTTATCCTGATCTACCGGGAAACCAGTTTCATCACTTTTCACCCAGGAATCTCCATCTTTTTCAAAGGTAACTTCTTTTTTATCAATTACAAATTTTATTGATTTCACATCAGCAGACGCTATGGAAATAATTTCCGGATTTTCTTCCTCCGCACTTTCAGTATCCGCGGCCTCCTGCTTGGCTACGTAGGCTTTTACGCCTACGTATGCGCCGCTGAGGACAACCAAAACGCCCACTGCTGTAATAAGATTTACTGATTTTTTCTTCATCAGGCTTTTCTCCTCTTTAACCAAATCATAAATCCAATCAACAGGAATGCTCCAGGAATCAGACCAATGGTACAGATTTTCCAGAAGCTTGCATCATATGCTGTCAAAGTCAGATAAGATACTTCCAGACTCTTTGATGGGATAGAAACTGTTGTACTGTCTTCTGTGTCTACCAGAGAACTTAAAGAAGCCATCACAAGTTTCTCATTTCCACCAGAAACCATCTGATTGATCTGGCTCTGCAGCAGGTTTGATGTGGAATAATAAATAATATGAGTCTCTTTATCATCATCTACAGTCTCTGTAATGCTGACACCCAGGTCAAATGGACCATCCACATCACCGTCTTCCTTTTCAAGAGAACCGCTGTTCAAATCTGTCTTTGAATATGCGCTGTCGGAAGTTGTAAGAAGACTTTCAATATTTACAGTGTCTCTCACGTCATCAGATTTCCGGATTCCCTGCGCATAAGGCATCAAGATGTAATATCCAGAAGAAGCAACATCAGATGTAATATCTGTGCTGTTTACAGTTGGAACCAGGTAGTAAGGCATCTGCGCGGCATAATGCTGTGCATCGCCCTCAAATACCAGGCCATCTACTCTGCTTACTCCGTAGTTTTCCAGCACTGCATCAAAGTTTTCCATTTTTTCTCCTGTGTAATCGGAGAAAATCATTGCTTTTCCACCATTTTCCAGATAATCGATCAATGCAGTCTTCTCATCCTCTGAGATATCTGTTGTAGGAGAATCAATCAGCAGACAGCTGGCATCCTCTGGAACGCTTCCCTCTGTAAGCAGATTCAGGGATTTGATTTCCATGTTTGCTTTCTCAATATCTTCCTTGATCGTAGAATCAAGCTCCTGCTCTCCATGTCCCTCTAATGTATACAATACCGGCAGGTTTTCACTGGTTACATATGCAATGGCACTTGTGATCTGACCTTCGCCGTCGAAGCCTGTTGTCTGATAACTGTATGTGTTGTAATCCATTGTAGATTCGTAAATATTGTTATAATTTACAACCTTATTTCTGTCTCCGCATACAACAATTAAGCTATTAGAGGAAAGGTTGTCACTGGTGTATTCACTGACAAATTTAGGATTGACCACTGGATCTTTCTGTTCCACCTTAATATGATCAGATTCATCTGCATATCTTTGAAGCAGATTACTGATAGTCTCATCCTCACTTCCGCTCTGGGCGATCTGATATATGGTTACATCCTTGTCCAGATCTTTCAGCATCGCTTTTGTCTCATCACCGATGGTGTAAATTTTCTCGGAGCTGATATCCAGCTGCGTATACTTTGAAGGAAGATTTCCTACAATCATATTTATAACAATAATGATAGCAACGAAAACAACAATCATAACAGAACTGTAGCTTCCATTTTTCAAGTACTTTTTATTAATACTGTCTTTAAATTTTCGTTTTTCTTTTTTGTTATTATTGTTATTATTTTCGACGCTTTCGATATTAATTACGTTTTTATCGTTATCGTCAATATTGTTATCATTTTTCTTCTTAAAAAACATTTTCCCCACCTCCTTAATTCCAACGTCTCTTCAAAATTGTCTGCATGGTAAGGAATATACAAATGGCAATGACAGACAGGAAATAAAGAACTCCAGTCACATCAAAAATACTGTTTGTAAAGTTTTCAAAGTGTGAACTTAAGTTAAACACTTCAAGAACCTTCTGGATTCCTCCTTCAAACACGCTGGATTTTACAACGTAAACGATTACCAGTGCCACTTCTCCAATCACGCAGACAACACCTGAGATCACTGCATTTTTAATCATACTGTAGATCATAAGGCTAAGCGCTATGATCAGAATGCCAAATGTCACACATGTAGACATTGCCGTCTCTGAGAAAAAGGAAGAAATTCCATTCATCATATAAAAAGCAAATAAAAATACAAAGGTAAGAACTGCTGCAATTACCTGGCTCTCAGTGATTGCTGAGAAAAATACGCCGATCGCAATGTTTGCACTTCCCAGAAGGAAAAATCCAAGGAGTGCTGTGTACGCAGAGCCAAATGCAACGGTTCCGAACTTTGACATGATCAGCGGATAGGTTGCCAGAACTGCAATAGGGATTGCATAAATAGTCACAAGTGCAAGATATTTTCCCATTACGATGCCGGATACAGATACTGGAGAAGTAAGCAGAAGCTGGTCTGTTTTCTGCTTTCTTTCCTCAGCAAGTACACGCATGGTCAGGATCGGCACTGCAATCAGAAACACAAAGGTCATGGCATTTAAAGTATATTCAAATTTCGGATAAGCAGCTGAAAGCTGGTACGCTGAAAAGTAAATACCTGCGATCAGCAACACAAAAAACATAAACAGGTAGCCGACCATGGAGGTCAGGTAGCTTTTCAGCTCTCTTTTATAAATAGCAAGCATGGTTTACTCTTCCCCCTTTTCTTCCTCAGATGCGGCAAAACTATCCTGTTTATCACCAGACAGTCCATTATCTGACACATCATTGGATACTTCGCCCGATTCATCAAACTCTTTTTCTTCAAGTCCATTATCAGGGACAGTATCTTCGTTTTTCTCATTCAAATACTTCTTAGCATCTGCTGCCGTCTTAAAGAAAGATTTTCCGGATTTTTTTCCTGACGCATCTTTATCTTTTTTCTCGCTCTCTGTAAGTTCAAGGAAGATCTCCTCCAGAGAAACTTTCTTAGACTGCATTTCAAGGATCGGACAGCTGGCATTTACCATACTGTAGAACACTTTTTCACGCACATCCATATTCTCTTCTGTTCCCACTGTAATGGCGTATACGCCTTCCTCCGGGCTTTTCTTTACCGTAACCTCTTTTACCCCTTCTACGGCCTCCAGAGCGGCTCTGATAGTGTCTTTCTGACCTTTTACAAGCAGATTCAGGTTGTTTGAGCCTGCTGCCAGTTTTCCCAGATTCTCAGGGGTATCGCTGGCTACCAGTTTTCCATGGGAAATGATCAGCACGTAGTCGCAAACGGCGCTGACTTCGGACAAAATATGGGAGCTAAGGATAACGGTGTGTTTCTGTTTCAGGCCTTTGATCAGATCGCGGATTTCGTTGATCTGTTTTGGGTCAAGACCGACAGTCGGCTCATCCAGAATAATAACCTCCGGGTAACCAAGCACAGCCTGCGCAATACCAACCCTCTGTCTGTAACCTTTAGAAAGGTTCTTGATCAGACGATTTTTCATGTCAGTAATCTTTACCATGTCCATGATTTCTTCGATCATAGTGGCTTTTTTATCTTTAGGAATTTTCTTCAGATCTGCTACGAATTTCAGATATTCCAGAACGGTCATATCAAAATAAAGGGGCGGCATTTCGGGTAGATATCCGATGCATTTTTTTGCCTCCTCAGGTTCTTCCAGAATATCATGACCGTCTATGACTACTGTTCCCTCGGTAGATGCAATATAGCCGGTTATCATATTCATGGTTGTGGATTTTCCGGCGCCGTTGGGGCCCAGGAAACCATAAATCTTGCCTTTCTCGATTTCAAAAGAAAGGTGGTCTACAGCGGTGTGATCGCCGTAGCGTTTTACCAGATTTTTTACTTCAATCAAGTTTCTTACCTCCTTCAAGTTGCAGATGCATGGCTTATCCCATGCATCTATCTATGATTATTTTATGTGCAACCTGTGAGGAAATTTAGATAATTATGTGAGAAATATGTGATTATTTTGTGTTGGAAATGTGTCCCAAAATAAAATACATTCCGCAAAGTGGGGCGTGCAGATTGCAGGAATGATTTTTCAGACACGCTCTAAGGCACGGGGATGTGGAATAGAAAAAATCAAAGACAGTTGCGAGGAAGCTGGAAATCCTATGCCAGAATATACGATTAAGTGTGAGGATATTATGGTTATGTTTAAGAGCTTGGTTAGTAGCTTGGTTAATCACACTAACCAAGCTACTAACCAAACTATTCCCAATGAAGACAATTCCTTTGAAAGTGATTGAGACAGAACCTATGTTATCTCAGAAAAAATCGCCGATATTATCGGAGAGAAATATAGTACGGATTTCTTCCTCTTTCAGGACTAAAGTTATCTTAATATTAACACATATTCTACGCCAGCGGTTCCTTCGCCGGCAAGCCAGCCTTCCTGGGGTACTTCTTGGCGGTCGGTTTCATCTTCTTGATCACAACGAAAGAACGATCCATATCCGTGTCCATAAGTGGAAATTTCACTACATCCTGAACTTTTCCACCAAGGATTTTCACAGCATTTTCTGCCTGCGCAAGCTCTTCATCAATCTTGCCGGATTTATAAGAAATAAAGCTGCCTCCTTCTTTTACGAAGGGGATACAATACTCGGAAAGGGTGCTTAGATTGGCTACTGCGCGGGAGACACAGAAGTCGTATTTTTCTCTGTGTTCCTTCTGTTTCGCATAGTCTTCAGCTCTTCCGTGGATGGCTGTTACGTCTTTTAATCCAAGCATTTCGATTACTTCATTAAGGAAATTCACCCTTTTATTCAAAGAATCCAGAAGGGTAATTTTAAGCTCTGGAAAAGCTATTTTCAGCGGAATTCCAGGGAAACCAGCGCCGGTTCCGATGTCGATCACGGACTTTCCCGTCAGCTTTTTGTGGTCAAAACTGCCAACTTTTACGATAGATAAACTGTCAAGAAAATGCTTTAAAATTACCTCGTTGTACTCGGTAATTGCAGTTAAATTCATTACCTTATTTTTCTCTACAAGGTACTCATAATAAGTGATAAACTGCTTCTTCTGCTCCTTGGACAGAGCAATTCCAAGCTCTTCAAGTCCTTTCTCAAAGAGTGTTAAATCGTATTCCATATATGTCTCCTTATACCTCAAACTACTTACTTTCCAGTTGATTAATACACAGCGTTTTTGCAAGTAATATTTCTTAGCAGGTCATTTCAGGTGCGTTTTTAACGAAGGTGAAATCCACTAGAGCGTGTTTGAAAAAGGCTTTCTGCAAGATGTGTGTCACAATTTGTGGGAGATTTCACCTGGATGAGGGCGCTGCAGCTGGCTACGGCAACCGTATTCGGGTGAAATATACCGCAAAGTGGGGCGTGCAGATTGCGGGAACGATTTTTCAAACAGGCTCTGGCATATGATTATTACTTGCGTAAGCGCAAAAATGCGCCTTTATTAACGATTTTTCCCATACTGCTCCATATAAACCAGCAGCACCGAAATATCCGCCGGTGAAACACCGGAAATTCTGGATGCCTGTCCAATGGAAACAGGTCTGTAAAGTTCCAGTTTCTGCCGTGCCTCAATACGCAGGCTCTTTACTTTCTCATAGTCCAGATTCTCTGGAATTTTCTTGGCTTCCAGTTTCTTAAACTGCTCTACCTGCTTCATCTGGCGGCGGATATAGCCGTCGTATTTAATATTAATGTTTACCTGCTCCTGCACATCCCAGGCAAGTTCAGGGCGGTTCTTATCAATAGGAGCCACATCTGCATAAGAAAGCTCCGGTCTGCGAATCAGCTCTGCAAGACTGATTCCTGACTTAAGTGGTGTGCTTCCTTTGCTTTCCAGAAGGCTCTGAACTGCCTCTGTCATACCCACATTTGTATTCTCCACACGCTGGATTTCTTCCGCTATCAAGCGTTCTTTTTCCACTACTTTTGCATAGGTTTCGTCATCTACAAGACCTACCTCCCAGCCCTTTTTACGAAGTCTCAGATCCGCATTATCCTGGCGAAGAAGGAGACGGTACTCGGCACGGCTGGTCATCATACGGTATGGCTCATGGTTCTCTTTTGTAACAAGATCATCAATGAGAACACCGATATAAGCCTCAGAACGATCCAGGATCAGCTGCTCTTTTCCCAGCACTTCCATGGCTGCATTGATACCAGCGATCAGTCCCTGGGCTGCTGCCTCCTCGTAACCTGAACTTCCGTTAAACTGTCCGCCACTGAAAAGACCTTTAATTTTCTTAAATTCCAGCGTTGGATAAAGCTGTCTTGGATTAATGCAATCGTACTCAATAGCATAAGCATTCTTCACAATTTTTGCATGCTCAAGGCCTGGTACGCTGTGGTACATTTCCTCCTGCACATCTTCCGGCAAAGAGCTGGACATACCGCCAATGTACATCTCATTTGTGTACATTCCCTCTGGCTCAATAAACACCTGATGTCTTTTTTTATCTGCAAAACGAACTACTTTATCCTCAATAGACGGGCAATAACGTGGACCAGTTCCCTCGATCATACCAGAATACAACGGGGAACGATCCAGATTGGCACGGATAATATCATGGGTAGTCTCATTGGTATAAGTCAGCCAGCAGGATTTCTGCTCGATCTGCACATCCTCCGGATCTGTAGAAAAAGAAAATGGCACTACTCTCTCATCGCCAAACTGCTCTTCCATCTTACTATAATCTATAGTATTTCCTGCGATTCTGGCAGGTGTTCCAGTCTTGAAACGGAACATTTCAATTCCCAATTTCTTCAGAGAATCAGTCAGATAATTAGCCGCCTGTAAACCATTTGGACCAGTATAATTGCTTACATCACCATAAATACAACGTGCTTTCAGATAAGTTCCAGTACACAAGACTACCGCCTTACAATGGTAAACAGCGCCGGAATACGTCTTCACACCTGTGATCTTGCCATCCTCTGCCAGAAGCTTAGTAACCTCTCCCTGGCGGATGGTCAGATTCTCTTGATTCTCCAACGTCTTTCTCATTTCGTTGCTATATGCCTGCTTATCTGCCTGAGCACGAAGGGAATGTACCGCCGGACCCTTGGAACAATTCAGCATTTTTGACTGAATAAAAGTCTTGTCAATATTTTTTCCCATCTCACCGCCAAGAGCATCCAACTCACGGACCAGATGTCCCTTTGAACTACCGCCTACATTTGGGTTACAAGGCATCAGCGCAATACTCTCTGCACTTACCGTAAACATGATCGTACTCAATCCCAATCTCGCCCCAGCCAACGCTGCCTCACAGCCAGCGTGTCCAGCACCGACCACTACTATGTCATAATTCTCCTCTAAATGTTTCATTTTTATCTCCTCTATAACACACTCATTCATATATTATCCTAA
>UMJY01020367.1_pt1 | contig 11457 bp, 6 predicted proteins | sample 1966191 | NCBI WGS metagenome assembly UMJY01 (sample SAMEA4836161, study PRJEB28245) | human gut metagenome | biome: gut microbiome; material: fecal sample | place: Denmark | collected 2008 | reverse complement strand
GCTGCTGAGCGTAAGCGAAGCTGAGGGGGAATATCTCGCGGCACTTGACATCTTCGAGCCGTTCCCCTTTCGTCACGGCTAACGCCGCGACACGAACGCTGGTTGGAATATGGTCGTCTTGCAGCGCTGCCGCTTGCAATACTTCCTATTCCGCCCGATTCTCCCCTCGCTTCATCGCCCACTGGGCGCGCTCGGCTCGAATCCCCCGCACGCGGGGACAGCTTTTGGTTGGTGGTAACGCTAAAAAAGCCCCCTCTTATAGGGAGCTTTTAAGTTCTCTATTTAGTTCTGCTTATCCTCCGGCAGCAGGCCCTTTCTGGTCAGGTCTATCTTGCCGTCGGGCTTGATATCGATAACGCGGACGAGTATTTCGTCGCCTAAGCTCACCACGTCCTCTACCTTCTCAACGCGCCTGTTGGCCAGCTTGCTGATATGCACAAGGCCCTTCTTGCCGGGCTTGAGTTCCACCTGAGCGCCTATGGGCAGTATGTTCACTACCTTGCCCAGGAACACTTCGCCAACCTCTATGTCCTTGACGATATTGTCTATCATCTTCTTTGCGGCGGCGCTGGCTTCCTGATCGGGAGACAGTATGAACACGCGGCCATCGTCGTTTATGTCTATCTTCACGCCGGTATCGGCAATGATCTTATTGATGGTCTTGCCGCCGGAGCCGATGACTTCGCGGATCTTATCGGGATTGATGCTGAACTGCAGCACCCTAGGCGCATAGGGAGAAAGCTCCGCGCGGGGCTGCGCAAGGGTTTCGAGCATCTTATCCAGTATGAACAGCCTGCCGCGGCGTGCCTGCGCAAGCGCGCGGGTCAGAATCTCTTCATCAATGCCCTTTATCTTTATATCCATCTGAATGGCGGTTATGCCGTCCTTGGTGCCTGCAACCTTGAAGTCCATGTCGCCAAGGAAGTCCTCAAGGCCCTGTATATCGGTCATAACGGCTATGTTGCCGTTGGCGGGATCCTTAATAAGGCCCATGGCAACGCCCGCAACGGGCTTCTTGATGGGTACGCCCGCATCCATGAGGGACAGGGTGCTTGCGCAGATGGAAGCCTGTGAGGTTGAGCCGTTGGAGCTTATGACCTCGCTGACGAGCCTGAGCGCATAGGGGAATTCTTCTTCGGAAGGAATCATGGGCAGCAGGGCGCGCTCCGCAAGGGCGCCATGGCCTATTTCACGCCTGCCGGGGCTGCGCACGGGGCGGGTTTCGCCAACGCTGTACGGCGGCATATTATACTGATGCATATAACGCTTGCCGGTTTCGTCGCTTATGCCGTCCAGCATCTGCGCGTCCTCAAGCGAGCCGAGCGTGGTTATGGTCATAACCTGGGTCTGGCCGCGGGTAAACACGGCGCTGCCGTGCGCGCGGGGCAGCAGACCGACTTCGCACCATATCGGGCGTATCTGCTCCATGCTGCGTCCGTCGGGGCGTATGCCGCGGTTGATTATCTTATCGCGCACTATTTCCTTGGTTATGTTATAAAGTATCGCGTCAACGTCCTTGGCGCAGTCGGGGTCTATTTCAAGGAAATGCTCGGTAACCTCCTGCTTCACCTGGGCGCTGCGCGCTTCGCGCTCGTAGCGGTCAAATGTGTCAAGGCTCCACTCCACCTTATCGAAGGCATATGCGCGCACAAGCTCGGTGAACTCCGCGCTGGGCTGATAGATGTTCACTTCCATCTTGGGCTTGCCCACTTCCGCCTGCATGTTTTCTATGAAGGCAACAATTTCCTTTATGTAGCCGTGGGCGAACAGAATGGCCTGCAGCATTTCGTCCTCGCTCAGCTCGTCCGCGCCCGCTTCAACCATCATAACCGCGTCCTTAGTGCCGGCAACGGTCAGATGCAGCTTGCTCTTTTCGCGCTGCTCGCTGTTCGGGTTGATTATATACTGCCCATCGATATAGCCAACGCTCACCGCGCCGGTGGGGCCCATGAAGGGCGCGTCGCTTATGGCGAGGGCGGCGCTTGAGCCTATCATGGCAAGTATTTCGGGCTGCACGTCCTGCTCAACGCTGAGCACGGTGGCAATTACCTGAATATCGTTATAGAATCCCTTGGGGAACAGGGGCCTGAGCGGCCTGTCTATAAGGCGGCTGGCAAGTATGGCCTTTTCGGAGGGGCGGCCTTCCCTTTTGATGAATCCGCCGGGGATTTTGCCCACGGAATACATTTTTTCTTCAAATTCAACGCTCAGCGGAAGAAAATCCACGCCGTCGCGCGGGGCCTTGGCTACCGTTGCGCATACCAGCACCGCCGTGTCGCCGCAGCGCATAAGCACGCTGCCGCCGGCCTGCTCGGCATACTTACCGGTTTCGGCGGTAATTGTTCGGCCCGCCAGCTCCATTGAAAATATCCTTTGCATTTGCTTCTTCTCCTTCTTATAGTCCATTTTTATTCATACTGTCTTATTATAACTCATCCCGCGCAAAAAAGCATCATTAAATTGCGTAAAAGGAGAAAAAGGTGAGGTGGTACTCCCTCAGTCGGCGCAGTACAAGCTCTGACCAAAAGGCGCCACCGCTTGCGGGGACAGCTTTTGGGTGGCGTTGCCACCAGCCTGCCCTGAAAGGGGAGGTGGACATGAGCGTTAGCGAATGGACGGAGGGGTTATAAATCAGCTCACATCTCTCCGTTTGTTTCAACCCCTCAGACAATCCGCCTTACGGCGTATTGCCAGCTCCCCGGCCGGGGAGCCTTTTGGTTTAATGCAACAAAAAACTCGCCCCTCCGCGAGGAGGGGCGAGGTGCATTTTAGGGTTTATGTCCCGATTGGTTTAATTACGCGCGAACCTTCTTGAAGGTTACGACGGCGGCGGCAACCATAGCCACTACGACCATAGCGAAGCCAACGATGCTGGCGTTGTCACCAGTCTGGGGCAGGTTGGGGGTAGCGGGGTTGACGACGACCATACCGGCGTTCCAGGTGTAGGAAGCGGATACTTCGCCGATGGTGCCGAAGAACTTCTCGAAGTGCTTGGCGGTCATGTAGTCGCACTCAGCGAACTTGAATCCGAGGAAGCCAAAGATATCTTCGTAGATAGCGTTGACTTCCTTGAAGGTAGCGGCATTAGCGGAAGCCCAAACGTTGGTCTTGATGTTCCAGAAGTCAACTTCGGACTTATTCTGGCTGCCGAAGGTGATGAGCCATTCGTCATTTACCAGGATGCCCTTGGTGTCGATCTGACCCTTGGAGTTCACGGGGAAGCGTACGAAGTCGCCATCGGTATTAACTACGGCGAATTCGTTGCTAGCCTGGAAAACGGTGTAAGCAAGCTTGCCCTTAGCGTTGTAGATTTCCATCTTGCCGTTGTCCCACTTGTTGTAGAAGCCGGCGGTAGCAACAACCTTGGTTTCCTTGTCGGAGTTGGCGTTGGCCCATACTTCATACTTGAATACAACGGTCTTGTTGGAGTAATTGGGGTCGGTGTAAGTCTCGGTGATGGTGTCCTTATCGGCATTGAGGCTCCAAGCATTGCCGCCGCCCAGTTCGACCTTGCTGATGGTCATGTTGGTGGTGGCAATCTTGACATCCAGACCCTTAACCTTGATCAGTTCCTTAACGGCATCGCTCAGGTTGGCATAAGGAACAGTCAGCTCTACCAGGAAGTGGAGGGTGGTGCCCTTCACTACGGCGTAGGGGGTCTTCAGCTCGGCATAGAGCTCGCCGACCTTGCTGGTGTTAGGAGTGACCTCGAGGCCATAAACGGCAATGCCGATTTCCTTATAAACAGGAGCGGTATCGAGGGTGGCCCAACCGGTGGCCAGAGCGGGAACCGCAAAGGCAACGACGAGAGCCAGAGAAAGAACGAGAGCAAACAGTTTCTTCATCTTGTCTAATTTCCTTTCAAAAAATTGTTTTTGTTTGTGCCGGGAATTTCACCCGGCTTGGCCTTGCGGCCTATTTGGGACTTTCCCGTTTGCACGAGTAGATGTTACCATATCATTACGCCGTTGTCAACACTTTTATTACGATTTTGTAACAAATTATTTTGGGACGTAATATTTCAACCCGCCCGCCTTACTCCACCTCGTAGCCGGCGTCGGTTATGGCCTTGCGCGCGGCGGCCTCGTCTGCATTGGCAAAGGTGGCCTGCTTGTTGGCAAGGTCAACAGTTATGTCCGTTGCGCCGATTTCCGCAAGGGCTTTCTCCACGGCCTTCTGGCAATGCTGGCACATCATGCCGTTCACTTTAAGCGTAATCATGTTTGTTTCCTCCTTAGAAGTAATGTTGTTATTATTTCCCGCCTGCGCGGCGTCATTCCCGCCGTTCTTCTTTGAAGAATGGGGTTTAAGGTACTTGTGCGTCTTGTTCGGGTCGAAACGGCGCAGCCTGAGCGCATTGGTAACGACCGATACGCTGCTCAGGCTCATTGCCGCCGCAGCTATCATGGGGCTGAGCAGCGGCCCGCCAAAGGCATGCAGCACGCCCGCCGCAACGGGTATGCCCAGCGTATTGTAGCCGAATGCCCAGAACAGGTTTTCCTTTATATTGGTCATTGCCGCGCGGCTGAGCCTTAGCGCCGCCGCAACGCCGCCAAGCTCCCCGCCCATAAGCACTATGTCTGCCGATTCGATTGCCACGTCCGCGCCCGCGCCTATGGCTATGCCCGTATCCGCCTTAACGAGCGCAGGTGCATCGTTCACGCCGTCGCCAACCATGGCAACGGTGTAGCCCATGTTTTGCAGCCGCGCTACCTCGCCCGCCTTATCGCCGGGCAGAACCTCGCTGCGCACTTCGTCTATGCCAACCTTGGCCGCAACGGCCTTGGCGGTTAGCGAATTATCGCCCGTGAGCATGACAAGCTTCACGTTCATCTCTTTAAGCAGGCGTATGGCCTCAACGGCATCCGGCTTTATTGCGTCCGCCACGGCGAAAAGCGCCGTCAGCTTGCCGTCCGCTGCCATGTATATTGGCGTTTTGCCATCCGCGCTCAGCGCCGCCGCCTTTTCCTCCAGCGGGTTGTCAATGCCCTGCTCGCGCATAAGCCTTGCGCTGCCCATAACTATGTGCATGCCGTTAACGGTGCAGTCCACGCCGTGCCCCGCGCTGGCCTTGAAGCCCTCCGCATCGGGCACGGTTATGCTGCGCTGCTCCGCCGCGGCAAGTATAGCCTTGGCAAGGGGATGCTCGCTCTGCTTTTCAGCCGCCGCCGCAAGGGTAAGCGCGGCTGTTTCATCCGCACCGGGCGCGGTTATTATGTCCGTAACCACGGGCGAACCGGTAGTGACTGTTCCGGTTTTGTCCAGCATAACGGCGTTCACCTTGCCCGCCGTCTCCAGCGCCTCCCCGCTTTTTACCAATATGCCAAGCTCCGCTCCGCGCCCGGCAGCAACCATTATCGCCGTTGGCGTTGCAAGGCCCAGCGCGCACGGGCAGGCGATTACCAGCACCGATATGAATACCCTTACCGCCAGCGCAAAGTCACGGGCGAACACGAGCCACAGTATGAATGCCAATATCGCCACGCCGCCGACCGCCGGAACAAAGTACGACGCAACGGCGTCCGCCATGCGCGCTATGGGAGCCTTCGACCCCTGCGCTTCTTCAACCATATGCACTATGCGCCCAAGCGCCGTGTCCGCGCCCACGCCCGTTGCCGTGAAAAGCACCGCGCCTTCGCCGTTTATTGTGCCGGCGTATACCTTATCGCCAATTTCCTTATCAACGGGCATGCTTTCGCCGGTAAGCATGGCCTCGTTCACGCTTGTGCGGCCGGATACAATGGTGCCGTCCACGCTCACCCGCTCGCCGGGCTTAAGCACCACCGTGTCGCCCATCATAACGTCCTTGGCGCTCAGTTCAACCTCCACGCCATTGCGCATAACGCGGGCCGTGTCCGGCGCAAGGCTCATCAGCTTTTTGATAGCGTCCCCCGTGCGGCCCTTGGACAGCGTTTCCAGATATTTGCCGAACTGTATCAGCACTATTATCATGCCCGCCGATTCAAAATACAGCGAGTGCATGGCGTGTATATCCCCATTGGCGATTTTTATAACACCGTATATGCTGTAAAGCGTTGCGGCAAGCGTGCTTACGGCTATGAGCGAATCCATGTTGGGGCTTTTGAGCCACAGCGCCTTGAACCCGCTCCTGTAAAACCGCCTGCCCGCGATAAGTATGGGTATTACCAATATCAGCTCCGCCAGCGCATAGTTGAGCGTGTTATATTCCGGGTCTATAAAGCGGGGCAGCGCATGCTCAAGCCCCTTTATCATAGGCGCCATGGCTATATAGAAAAGCGGAATACCGAACACCGCCGCGAATATGAGCCGCCGCTTCATGTCCCGCTTTTCGTTGGCCTTTTTTGCGGCCATCTCGGCCTTGGCCTTCTCCGTCAGGTCGAATGGATTATACCCCGCGTCCTTAACGGCCTTCTTCAGCGCCGCCTCGTCCGTAACATTTTCGTCATATACTATGTTTGCGCGTTCCGCGGCCAGATTAACGCCCGCACTTTCCACGCCCTTTACGCCCTTCAGCGCGCGCTCTACCCGCGCGGAGCACGCCGCGCAGCTCATTCCGCCCACGCCCAGTTCAAGCCTTTTCATTCCATCCTCCTTCTTGGCTTAAAAGCTTATGTATGGCATTGTCTGCCTTATTTCGTTTTGTATACAGAATTATAGCGCAACATCATTCCGCATTCAAGCGGTTGAGGGGAATTGGTTTGATTGATTTAACCACCCCCCTTCACATTCCCCCTCCCCTCTGCATAATATGGAATCAGCCAATAAATGCGGAGGTAAAAAGAATAATGGTAATTGCAAAAAAGGCAGCTATGATACTTGCGGCAGCTATGCTGCTGTGCGCGCTCATGTGCGGCTGCGGCGGCGGCAGCGAACTGCGCCACGTTACGCTCAACGAGGTCACGCGCAGCGTATTCTATGCGCCGCTGTACTGCGCGGTGTCGCTCGGCTATTTTGAAAAAGAAGGTCTGGACGTGGAAATAGTGACGAGCGGCGGCAGCGACAAGAGCATGACAGCCCTCATATCCGGCGATGCCGAGGTCGCCCTGATGGGGCCCGAAACGGGCATATACGTCGCCAATCAGGGCCTTGAGAATCATCCCATGATAGTGGCGCAGATAACCAAGCGCGACGGCTCCTTCCTCGTAGGCCGCGAAGCCGAACCGGACTTCGACTGGGAATCCCTTCGCGGCCGCAGCGTGATAGGCGGTCGGCCCGGTGGCATGCCTTACATGACACTGTGCTACGTTCTAAAGTCTCACGGGCTTGTGCCGGGCGAGGATGTGGAGGTTATAGACAACATACAGTTCCCGCTGATGGGCGGCGCGTTCGAGGGCGGCACGGGGGACTACGTTACCCTGTTTGAGCCCACGGCGAGCGAGTTCGCTTCGTCCGGCAGGGGGCATATAGTGGCCAACGTGGGGCTTGAAAGCGGCGAGGTGCCGTATACAACCATTATGATGAGCAGCAAGACCATTGCCGAGGAGCCGGAATTCGCGCTGAGCTTCGTGCGGGCGATATATAAAGCGCAGCAGTGGGTAAAGACCGCGTCAGACGAGGAAGTGGCCCGCGCCATGCAGCCGTTCTTCCCCGATTCTTCGATAGAAACGCTCTCCGCCGTGGCGAACAGCTACCGCGCGACGGACAGCTGGATGTATTCCCCCGCCATGAGCGAGGATGCGTTCACCCGCCTTCAGGACATAATCGAGGCCGCGGGCGAGCTGAGCGCAAGGGTGGAGTTCGGCAGTTTGGTAGACAATTCCTTTGCCGATAAGGTAATGGGTGAATAATAAGCCTTAGCAAATAAAAAAGCGGCATAGCCGGTCATTTGGTCGTGCCGCTTTGGTTTTGTTTTATCAGCTCAGTTCAAACATGCCCATGTAAAGCTGGTAATACTTGCCCTGCTGCTTTATCAGCTCGTCATGGTTGCCGCGCTCTATTATTTCGCCGTGCTCCAGCACCATTATCGCGTCCGAATTGCGCACGGTGGAAAGCCTGTGCGCTATTACGAACACCGTGCGGTCCTTCATCAGGCTGTCCATGCCCTTCTCAATCAGCGATTCCGTGCGGGTATCTATGCTGGAGGTTGCTTCATCCAGTATCAGCACGGGGGGATCCGCCACCGCCGCGCGAGCTATTGCAATAAGCTGCCGCTGGCCCTGGGACAGGTTTGCGCCGTCCGCAGTAAGCACGGTATCGTAGCCTTCCGGCAGATGAGAAATGAAGTAATGCGCATTGGCAAGCTTTGCCGCGCTCACTATTTCCTCATCCGTTGCGTCAAGCCTGCCGTAGCGTATATTTTCGCGCACGGTGCCGGTGAAAAGATGCGTATCCTGCAGCACCATGCCCAGAGACCCGCGCAGCGACGCTTTCTTTATCTGCCTTATGGGTATGCCGTCGTATGTTATGCGCCCGCTCTGAATATCGTAGAAGCGGTTTATAAGGTTCGTTATGGTTGTCTTGCCCGCGCCGGTGGAGCCTACAAAGGCTATCTTCTGACCCGGCTTTGCGTAAAGCGAAACGTTTTTCAGCACGTCCACCTTGCCATCATAGCTGAAGGTAACATCCTCAAAGCGCACGTCCCCGCGCACGCGGATAAGCTCGCCCGTGGGCTTTTTCCATGCCCAAATCTCTGTACGCTCGCTGCATTCTTCAAGCTCGCCTTTTTCGTTCACGCGGGCGTTTACCATAACTATGTCGCCCTCGTCCTCTTCCGCCTTTTCGTCAAGCAGGGCGAATATCCTCTCCGCGCCCGCAAGCGCGCTGAGCACGTTGTTCGCCTGCTGGCTTATTTCGGCCACGGGCATGGAGAAACTTCTGGTATACTGCAGGAATGCGCCCAGCGTGCCAATGTCTATTATTCCGGCAACGCCCAGCAATCCGCCGCTTGCGGCAATTATTGCATAGGTAACGTGGGACAGGTTGTTCATTATCGGCCCCATTATGCTGGCAAGCGTGCTTGCGGCGGCGGTGTTCTTCCTAAGGGTTTCGTTCAGCTCGTCAAAGCGGCTGTTCACGGCCTGCTCGTGGCAGAATACCTTTACCACCTTCTGCCCTTCTATCATTTCCTCAATATAGCCGTTCACCTTGCCCACGCTGTCCTGCCGCGCCTTGAAGAAGCGGCCGGAGCGGCCCGCTATTGCCTTGGTAATAAGCATCATTATCACCAGCATCAGTATGGCTATGCCCGTAAGTATGGGGTTGAGCACGATCATCATCGTGAATACGCCTACTATCCTTACCGCGCTGCTTATAAAGCTTGGCAAGCCCTGGCTTATCATTTCGCGCATAACATCGGTATCGTTTGTGTATGTGCTCATTATTTCGCCGTGCGTGCGCTTATCAAAGTAGCTTATGGGCAGCGTCTGCATCTTTGTGAACATCTCAAGGCGCAGCCTTGTAAGCGTGCCCGTGGATACGTTTATCATAAGGCGGTTATACATAAACGTGCCCAGTATGCCTATGGTGTACACGGCTGCCATAACGGCAAGCTGGCCTATAAGGCCGGTAAAGTCGGGATTTTCATTGCCTATCCACGGTATTATGTATACATTTATTATAGGTACCAGCATAAACGTGCCGGCAATGTTTGCGGCAACGCTTACAAGCAAACCTATCAGCACCAGCACAAGCTGCCCACGGTACGGCTTAAAGTATTTCAGTATGCGCCTGAATGTGCCTTTTGCGTTCTTTGGCTTTGCAAAGCTCTGTTTCCTGGGTCCGGGCATTATTCCTCCACCCCCTTCTGCTGGGAATAGTATACCTCGCGGTATATTTCGCTGCGCTGCATCAGCTCCGCATGCGTACCAACGTCGTCTATCTTGCCTTCGTTCATAATAACTATCCTGTCCGCATCCATAACGCTTGCTATGCGCTGGGCGATTATTATGGTCGTAGTGCTGCTAAGCTCTTCGCTCAGCGCTTTCCTTATGGCCGCATCGGTAGCGGTATCCACCGCGCTTGTTGAATCGTCCAGTATTATTATTTTGGGCTTTGATATCAGCGCGCGGGCTATGCACAGCCTTTGCTTCTGCCCGCCGGATACGTTCACGCCGCCCTGGCCAAGCTCCGTATCGTAGCCGTCGGGGAAGCTCCGTATGAACCCATCCGCCGCGGCCGCGCGGCACGCTTCCTCAATTTCCGCATCGGTCGCATCCGCGTTGCCCCATTTAAGGTTTTCCTTAATGGTGCCGGAGAACAGCACGTTCTTTTGCATCACCATGGATACGCTGTGCCTAAGCGTTTGTATCTTATAATCCTTCACGTTGTGCCCCGCAACCTTAACGGCGCCGCTTGTCACGTCGTAAAGCCTTGGGATAAGCTGCACCAGCGTGCTCTTCGCGCTGCCCGTGCCGCCTATTATGCCTATCGTCTCGCCCGAGGCTATCTTCAGCTTTATGTGCTCAAGGTTCGGATTATCGGGGTTGCCGTTGTAGCTGAAGGATACGTCGTCAAACTCTATCGAGCCGTCCGTAACTGCAATGTCCTTGGCGTCGTCATCGTTTATGGAAGGCTTTTCCTCGATCACCTCGGTTATTCTTGCCATGCTGGCACGGCTCATAACAAGCATTACCATCATCATGGCGACCATCATAACGGCGCTGAGCACCTGGCCTATATAGCTTATAAAGCTTATCAGGTCGCCCGATTGCAGCCTGCCTTCAACTATCTGCACGCCGCCAAGGTAGCACACGGCTATCATGCAGATATATACCATATACTGCGCCATTGGCATTGCGACAACCAGCAGCTTTTCGGCCTTTACCTGATAATCCTTCACCTCGTTTGCGGAAAACGTGAAGCGTTCGTCCTCGTAATCCCCGCGCACAAATGCCTTGACCACGCGGATAGCCGTCAGGTTCTCCTGCACGCTTGCGTTCATTGCATCGAACTTGGCAAGCATTGCCTTGAACCGCGGGAATGTTTTGCTCATCAGTATGCCAATGATTATAGCCAGTATCGGCAGCGCGAACAGGAACACCAGTGCAAGATCGGGGCTTATCCTTACCGCCATCACCGTTGCCGCAATCAGCATGAACGGCGCGCGTATGAACGTGCGCACGGCCATCATGTATGTGTTCTGTATGGTATTCACGTCCGTGGTAAGGCGGGTTATAAGGCTGGCCGTTGAAAAACGGTCCACGTTTGCAAAGGAAAAGCTCTGCACCCGTTCAAACAGCCCGCCGCGCAGGTTCTTCGCAAAGCCGGCGCTGGATACGCTTGCAAACCTTGCGCTCAGCGCGCCAAGGCTCAGCGAAGCTATTGCCATAAGTATCATCATAATACCGCGCTGTATTATAAACGCGGTATCCTTGTTCTCTATGCCTATATTCACAATGTCCGCCATCATGTACGGTATGCTCACTTCCACCAGCACCTCGCCTATTATCGTAAGCGCGGCCAAAATGGATTTGAACCGGTAGCCCTTAGTGTAGGGCCAAATTGTCTTTATCATGCCTTTTCATCATCCTCCAGCCT